>JAABUQ010001198.1_pt1 | contig 57260 bp, 38 predicted proteins | sample 5560001 | NCBI WGS metagenome assembly JAABUQ01 (sample SAMN10711888, study PRJNA513371) | rock metagenome | isolation source: Antarctica rocks | place: Antarctica: Victoria Land, Finger Mt nord | collected 2015-12-18
ATAAATTATAATTTTTAAAAATAATAATATTTTTTAAATAAATTAATTAATAAGATTATACTTTTTAAAATAATAATATATAATAAATTTTAAATATTTTATTATATATTATAATATTAATTTCTTATATTTAATAATAAATTTTCGTTTAATAATATATATAATAAAATTTTTATTTTATTTTAATAATTTAAACGAATATTTTAATTATAATTTTAAAATATTTTAAAGTTAAATAAAATAATATTTAATAATATTTTAAATAACAAGTTTTTTGAAAATTTAATAAAAAATTATTAAAATAGTTTTTTTTTTAAATAAAATATTTTATAAATAATCGTTTTTTCGAATAAAATAAATTCTTTTTTAAAAGTTTTATTAATAGAAATTGGACCTAATAAGGTACGTATTATAATATTAAAGGTAATAGGGGGTAGTAGAGTTAATAAAGTGCAAACGCGTTATTCGCGTTTCTTGGGTTTGGGTCTAGACTTTTGACGTGCTAGTGTACGCAATCAAGGTTGTTCCATTCACCGGTGCAATACTTTGTTCGCGGGATGACTGTTTCAATACCTTTGATTACCGTCCAAGCGCTAGGACTGTTTCCCGTTCTTTTACACGTTTCCTTGATCTATTTTCATCTCGAGTCCACTTCTTTCCCTCCACGCCCTCAAACACGCCTTTCTTGTCGCAACCATGGAGAATCGAGACTCCCTCGATCGTTCTTCGGAGGAAGCTCCACCAAATATCAGCACAAATCCTAGTGCCTCCAATGGGCCCCCGCCTGTTGGACTGATGGCACCTTTGGCTGTCGACCCGCCCAGTGTCCCGAACTTGACGAGTGAGCCATCGCCTCAAGTTGAAAGTGTTATGAAATCAGATGTCTGTACCATGAAATCGAAACGCCCCACCATGACTGTCTAATCGGAATGTAGATTGGAATAAATACCTTGCTCACTCGCTTGAAACAAAGCATTGCGTCAGCGCGAGAATTTGCTGCATTTCTGAAAAAGCGGTCCACACTCGAGGAAGAGCAGGCGCAAGGTTTGAAGAAGCTGTGCAGGGGCAGTCATGAGTCGGCGAAGCGTCCGGAAAACAGGCAGGGCTCCTATGTGCAGAACTATGACGAGATCATTCGAATACACGACTCCATGGCGGACAATGGCGTTCAATTTGCCCTCTCCTTGCATCAGATGCATGAGGACCTGCACGATTTGGCCACGAACATGGAGCGAGGGAGGAAGCTGTGGAAGCAGAATGGATTGACGGCGGAGAAACGAGTGCAGGACTCCGAGTCTCTGATGGAAAAGGCAAAAGCAAAGTACAACTCTCTGGCCGAGGACTATGATCGTGCTCGGACTGGGGATAAACAGTCTGGCCGGGTCTTTGGCTTGAAGGGCCCAAAGTCTGCTGCTCAGCACGAAGAGGACTTGCAGAGGAAGGTCCAACAGGCCGATTCAGATTACCAGTCCAAAGTACAGACCGCGAAGAGCCAACGGCAAGAGCTTCTGACCACGCTGCGCCCACAAGCCATTAGAGCTTTGAAAGATCTGATCAATGAATGTGACTCTGGCCTGACGCTGCAATTGCAGAAGTTTGGTTTGTAAAGAATTGACAGAGGTTGCTGTTTCGGCTGCTGACGTTGACTAGCTTCCTTCAACGAACGCTTGCTTTTGGGCAACGGGCTTTGCGTGGCCCCTTTGCAAGGACAGGATGGCCGCCCAGGTTCCCGGAGTCTGCGAGACGTGGTATCACAAATCGATAACGGCAGAGATTTCAACACGTATGTGTCGGGCTTTGCAAACAAGGTTGGAAGATCTGGTGATATCAACTATGAGCGTCATCCAGTACGCAATCTTCCCCTCATCACATGCACAGAATACATTAACGCTCGCTCAGACTCTCGCAAACTCTCAACCAACTCCTCCCTCTCTCAACAATCGTACCCAAACCATGCCGACCATACAGACCACCGCACCACCTAATAATGTTGGCCAGCCTGGCCCACCAGGGCCTCCATATAGCGCAGCGCCTCCTCCAGGACAAGGAACAACAGGAGGATATGCTCCTGCGTTGGTGGCTCAAAATGGTCTAAATGGGTCACCGCAAAATCAGAACCTCCCACCGCCAGGCGTCGGTGGCCCACCACAATTACCACCCGCCCAAGTATCCACACCTCTCTACGCTCAGCCGCCTACGCCGATGGGGGCATTACAAAGCAACAACTCGAACTCAAGCCTACCATCATTGCGACCCGTTTTTGGGGTCTCACTGGAGGACTTGCTCAAACGCGATGGCTCTGCGATTCCTTTAGTCGTTTATCAGTGCATACAAGCCGTCGATCTTTTCGGTCTCGAGGTGGAGGGTATCTACAGACTCTCTGGATCTGCAACCCATGTCTCACGGCTCAAGGCAATATTTGACAACGGTGTGCAGTTGACCCGAGGGAATTCCATAACGCGAAGTACTGACTGTGAGCTAGATTCCAGCCAAGTAGACTTTCGCAACCCTGAGGCTTTCTACCACGACGTCAACAGTGTTGCCGGCTTGTTGAAACAATTTTTCAGAGACTTGCCGGATCCTCTACTGACCGGCGAGCACTACCAAGGCTTCATCGAAGCTGCTCGTATCGATGATGACATAACCCGCCGCGACTCGATGCACGCAATCATCAACAGTCTCCCCGATCCGAACTATGCTACCTTGCGAGCCCTGACACTGGTGAGTGTCTCACCAAATGTATGTGCGCGTCCCCACGTTACTAACTTCTCAAGCACCTGAATCGCGTGCAAGATCATTCCGCCGCGAGTAGAATGAATGCAGGTAACCTGGCAATCATATTCGGGTAAGCTTTGAGATGTCCTTCGTCCGCGAGCCAGCATTCTGAATGTTTCTTCAGGCCAACACTCATGGGTACTGGGCCCAACGTCGCCGACGCCGGCTGGCAAGTCCGGGTCATCGACACGATCTTGCAGAACACCTACCAGATCTTTGACGACGATTGACGAGTCCTGTTTCTTTCTTCGATCTCAATATTGCGCCCCGCCCAACTAGCGTTGTCACGTATCTTTTCTTGTCTCCCCCCTGGCCACACATAATGTCGTTTGGCGGAACTTACGTACGTCGCCCGGCCTGCCTCGTCCGAGCGGCCGCTTCTGCCGTTCTATGTAGCATGAAATGTGCTCGTGGCTAGGCATTCGCTACGGCTAGATACATGGAACTCAGCGGCCTCGAAGCAATAATGGGCATCATGAGCGAAGGTGTTCGGATGTGTCGCGCAAGGATTATACGTATTTGTAGCACCATAAGCAACCCAAGTATTGAACATACCGCAGACATTGGCGGTGGCGTTTCACGCACTATAAATATGCTACAAGCAAAAAGCTGATGTCATAACGAGGTTGGTGATGTAAATGCTATGGAGTCGCTGAGCAATGATGCCTCCCTCATGGCTCTCGAGAACCTTTCAGTATATAAGCACGTATGCCAAAAGCAGCTATCCTGACATAACATCTACCGCAGGGCTTTAGGTATCAAATCATCGTAGTCGTATCATACACTCATGATTCGTAAGTATAATGTCCAACCAAGGCCGGCGGGCTACTATCCAAGGGCAGCCGGTCCGCCGACCACAGGCTGATCTTTAGAGAACAGACTTCCTCGCTCCAAACAGCGTCAAGCTGAGGCTCGTGTCATTCTCTGCCACAACCGGCGTTGCATCTTGCATCATCTCCCATCTGCGCAAAGGATAGGGTTGCATTGTTGCCGTCGCTTCTCCGGTCGTCCCTAATCCTGTGTTCGAGACTAATTGTAGCCAATCCCCTTCGGCATTTTCGGAGTAGCCGAAGATGAATCGTAGTCGAGGGTCTCGTGTTCGGTATACATCGCGGAGGGTTTGGGCGCAACGGGAGCGTGCGTCTTCGGTAAAGGAGTCCGAGAGGTAAGCGAGCACATCGAGGATGTGGGTGGTGAGTTTGGTATGGGTGGCAAAAGAGGGGTGGATGAGCAGGATGCTGAGTGATAGTGCTACTTTAGAGAGAACGTTCGGCGGGTCCTTTTGGGAGTTGGAGGTGGATTGATGGATAACGAGGAGGCGAAGGAGGATGTTTGTACGGTCTAGGAGCTCGCTCTGGCTATTGTCGTCGAGGCTGGGAGCATCGCGGCAAGACGATAGAGAGGCTGTCAGGTTAGACGATATGGTCGAGATATGCTCCATCATGGAGAGAGCCTCTGCCTCGGGTGTGCCTGCCGCAGTGGCTTCGATGATTGAAAGGAGATCTTCCATATGCTCAGAGTGTTGGCTCGACTGGCCGATAAACGTTGAGAGAAGTCTGTTTTGAGCGGTCTTGCAAATTGGCACTGTGTAATCAGTCGAGAGCTCCGGAATAAGACGGGACCAGAGTAGAACTTGGTCTTTTGATGAACGGGTGGTCTTCTCAACGAGTTGGTCGGCTACCATGTTTGGAGAGCTCTCGGGCGTCGAAGAAGCCATGGTGAGCAATGCTTGTAGCTTTAGATAACACAAGTATACGTTGAAGTCACTGACATGGTCAAGCAGGTTGGATACTTGCTCGTGCATAGCTAGAGCTGAAGCATCTCCACTATCAGCTGTGGTCAAGATATAGCCAACAGTCTTTCGGGCTCCCGCGTCGAGCAGTCCTTCGAGGTTTCCATTGATCGAAGCTTGATGGAGCGCGATTCTCAGCAACGAATCTACGGGTTTGCTGCCTATGAAGTCTTGCACTCGTTGCTGTGCAAATTTGCTTTCTGCATGGGGTACTTCGATTGCAAATTGTATGCTTCTGACAATCCATTCGGGATGATTTTGGACCAGACGACGCTGCTGATCGAGTAGTCGGTAGTACCTGTAGTCTGCGTTCGGCATGCGTTTGGCGCTTTTGTCGGTCATCAATGCCAGCGCATCAAGAACACGCAGATTGTTTCGATTATTATCATCCCTCAAAGTTGTATTCGCTAGCACACGTTCAAAGACAAGGCTTACCGAGACCACCTTGGAGCATAATATCGGAGGTAAAATCCTGGAGAGTTTGGGTTGGTCATGCAAAGACAGCATGTGCTCTAACCAATCGGTGGCCAGAAGGTCAAAAGATTTAGTGTCAAAGATACGTAGTCTGGCCAGAAGGTCCGATGACCGAATCAAAGAGCTTGTGTCCGTCCATGACTTTTCGAGATGATCTGAGAGTGTGCCGAAGACTCGGGTTAAGGTCTGCTTATCCATGCTGGTGCCGCTTGCAAGCATCTGATCCATTTCATCCACGAAAGTTGGCTCCGTTGGTTGCACTGCTTCGACCATGGTGTCTGAGATGGGAGAGCAAGCGGCCCCCAAGAGCTTGGGGCCAAGAAGGGAAAGACATTTACGTAACTTGTGTACCTCTTGCACGGTATTGGATAAGCGATTGCCGACATCAATGAGCGATTCGAGGAACGGCTTCTCCAAAAGCTCTTCGTCGTGCAACTCCTGTACCCGATCGTACATACTTTGAAACAAGTCATGGGAAGCCCCAATGGCCCCGAAGACGTCGGAGTGGAAGTTGACGGTATCGGCCAAATGGACAAGCAACGAGCTCTCAGCTTTCTCGGAGACGATGCGAAGAATGTCCGCAAGTACGGGAAATTCATCCATATCCTCCAGGATGCCACGGACTTCGAGGAACTGCTTCAAGTTGATGGTCTCGAGAGACCCTTCCCTGATCCCGCCCTTGCCTTGATGGTCTGGCTCAGCAGGTGGCTGTGACGTCTGGCGGTGCTCCAAGCTCATCACCACAGATTGACGCATCCATCGGGCAAGTCCAGATTTTGCTGTTCGACTCGGCAGAGACAGGCCGCCGACTTCTCCGCTCGGTGCTACTGTCGGATCATGTTGGGAGTATACGTGCTTTCGAATCATGTACTTCGCCTCTTCTAGACTGGTGTCTTCATCATCATCAGAAGTGCGCAGTGTAGATAGTAATGACCGCCTCAAATTAAGGACGTGCGCTGGCAAGCCGTGCAACGGAAGCTCGAAAAGCAGACGAATTTCGCACGGACCGTCCTATATCAGTCAGCTTACATTATCCTTTGGCGAAGGGATATACTCACGCAAGTAGGTTTCTCGCGGCCATTCAACGTCCCACGGGCCATGAGCCACTGCAGGTACTTGCCGACAGAGAAGTGATGGGAGCACACCAATTCTGCAAGCAATCTGTAAATGTCAGGTTTGTGCAGTTCGGAGGCTTCCGGATTCGCAACCAAAAATTCCAGGATCGGCCTCTGGAGATCTATGGCATGTCTGCTCCAATAACGCATTAGACGTGCTGCAGCGTATACCCTAAATCGACCGTGCCTATGAATGCTGCAAGACCACTCGAGGCAGCTTGTCACAAGCATATCATGATCATGGGCGGCTTTCAAGCAGGCTTTGGCAGCGGAGCCGAAGCTGCTTTCTCCGGAAAGACCATCAAACAGAGCTATCGCTTTGCGTCGTGGAGTTTCTTGAAGCTGGCCAGCTTTGTGGAAGGCTCGATCCTGAAGCGTGATGTTCCGTTGTGCAATTTCGAAGTATAGCATTTTAAAAGTAGGTTCATCGTTGACCACGCACGCTCTCATGACATCTTCGTATTTATTCCAACATCTTGGAAGGAGGAAGCAGAGGGGTGTTGAAGCCATGATTGATCGAAGGATGTCAACAACCTGTTGCAGCACTGCTTTGTATATGTCTCTGCGGATCGGGTGATGGGCCTGGTGAAGATGTTCTAACAGGGAGTCGGTGATCCGTCGGCCACGTTGCCTCGAGGACATCAAGTCTTGTAGGTGAATGTTCAATAAGAGCAGCCAGATTGGAAGGCTGTCCAGATCAACTTCTACAGTCGAGGTAATCAACCAGTCAAGGTAATGATCTCGATCAAGTAGATGTTCCGTAAACAGATACGAGGACAGGCGAAGGCCATAATCGATGTGTGTCTTCCAATCTTTAGACCCGCAGGTGCCAATAATGGACTCAAGCAATTGCTCGACGTTGCATGTCCATTCCTTGATCCATTTGGTTTCCCCTCCGACAGTAAAAATTCCACCTGCGCCCTTTCTCTTGAAGGCCCGTATTTCATTAGCGCCAACGCATTTGGCGAGCCAGATGGCTCTCGAAATTGGGATTCTCTTGCTTAAGCAATGGTCGAGGAGTATTTTGCCTCGAATACCATGAGGAATCGTCCGACTCAGCCGACGCAGAGGAACGGAAGTATTCGATAGGTCCCTGAGCCAAGCCTCTCTCTTGGTATCCGTCAATGTGACTCTCGGAGGAGGCTTGAAGGTACTCGTGGCTGTAATTGTCCCATGAATCTGCCGCTGATCGAGTGCTGAGACGAGCAAGGAGGAGAGGACTTGGAGGCCTGACTTATGTTTGAGGCTGGTCCAGAGCGTAGGTCTGGCGGTACTCGACTCGCTTTGTGTATTCTGAACCTTGTCGTAGAAGCCATTGCGTGTGGCCACTTCGTTGAGGACATCCTCTGGATGATTCCCAGTCCATGGGCAGAAATCGGCAAACCCTACGTTTGTCCATTAGCGTCAGTGGGCTTGGAAGAAAGGCGCAAAGAATAGATACCTCCGTTCTCGAATCGTGGAGCGACGGCAGGAGTCTCTGGTACATATGACTTGACCTGCACGATCCCCTTCTTCGTGGCTCGTTCGATTGCCAGGGCGCTACTTGTCGGAGCGGCGTTGCTGTGGGATTTACTGCTTGGCCGATGAGGAAAGAACGAGGGTTGGCGGGTAGGTTTCAATTGGCCGTGGGAGGGATTCGACGTTGGTGCATCTGAGCTCTGATCCTCATGTCCCTCTTTCACCTTAGTAATCTGATTTGTAGGCTTAAGCGCAGCGTTTGCGGCGCCAGTGTCCACCCTTTTGACGTTGTCTTGTAATCTTGGCTTTTTGAACGGTGGCTCTGATGCATCGCGGGAAGCCGTCGAGGGGGAGGGGAGGGGGATGTCCTCAAGGGCGTGGGTCGGAAATAACCTCGGCGGGTGCCGTCGATAAGGGGACTGTAGGGTGCCTTTGGGGGTGGCAGTATGGGCAGAGCTGACACTTCGCACATGTGGTCCATTGCCCGGTAAGGTGGTCATCGTTCGGTCATTTTGGTCGAGGCTGAGGAGGAGACAGCTCGCACCAGGGATTGATTACGCCGGGCAGAAGGAGTGTTGCAGCGAATAGCCGGTTGTCATATTTCGCAATTGGGGGGATGAATGGATATTGGGCGAGGGTGTATTGAAAGTGCAGGTGCAGGTAGAGGTGCAGGTGGAAGTGATACTGGGAGATGATGCTCTAGGCTGTCTTAGGGAATTAGGTGCTGGGTCGCAAATCGCGATTCGCCGACAGCTGCCACGGAGGCGGAAGAAGGTTTGGTTGGATAGGCTATAAATATTGATACGGTAAGAGGCCAGCGAGCCGACCCATCTTCGGCCGATGGTGTCTAGTTCTAGGTAGGGTCTGGTAGCTTCTAATTAGGCACCTATAGGGTCCTTTCACCAACTCGATCCAGTCCACACATTCAACACAATAACCTACCTCTTTGCTGAACAAGATACCTTATCCATCCATCGAGACTGATGATCAATTGAGTACGGCCTGACCCGTCTTATACATATTCTACTTAGTAGCCTTTCTTAATTTATTTCCACTAGCATCCTCGTTATGGCCTCCAAAAAGGATATGCGAAGGCAAGACCTGAGTACATCCAGCACCGCTGCAGCTCCTCTACCCTGTGCGCTAATGACCGACCAGTCATCCCCTACAAAGAACCCTCCAAGGAGAAGGGAGATAGTGATGTTGCGAGTACGATGGCTACCACCTTGCCCATGGTTGCCGTACGTTTACATTCCTCAGGACTGGTATATGCAAGACTGACCTGTGCAGATGTTTACAAGAAACAAGTACGCCTCCCAAATATCTAGTCAAGAGCCTTCTAATAATCGCCGCTGCTCTTGCAGGATGATTGGCTGGTATGGCACATTACGCGTCGCGCCAGACACTTTATCTAATATCTTCTAGGGCCTCGCTCGTCTTCGCGGTTCAAACATGGCTTGCCCAGAGCCCAGATCAAGCTGAAAAATCTGGAAGTCCGGCCTGGATGAGCGCCGCCATGGCTCGTAAGTCTTGTTCAATTCACTGCTACAAAAACATGACCACAACTGACGTGATGTCTCTTTCCCATCTGCTAGTACTGGCCGTTGGAACAGTATGCTCCACTGTGGGCTCCTTCAACTGAGGTTCCCTGCTGACAGCTACCCAGACATATATACAACTCTTTATGCCACCTCCACCAGGCAATACTGGAACAGGGACCGAAGCCCCTGCAGCAGCGCCGCCGTCTTGAAACCGTTGGATGAGTCGTAACGACTTCAGCAGTGATGTGCGGACTTGCTAATACAGCGGAGTTGTTGGTTTTCCATATATTTGTGCTCGGGGTCTTTTGTCCAATTACGCTGGGTCGTGGGCCGTCGTGGTTACTACAAACATCGCTGGTGGTGAGGCTGAGATTGCTTTCACATGCGTGATTCTGTAACAACATCAGATACAGTCAGAGGCAATGTATGATTAGCTTAAGTCAGGAATCATGCAGAATTCAACACAGGTCATACTCTGGCCTTAGCATTGCGACAAACACGCCACTCTTAATCCATGCTGATTTCTTGGCGTTGATATGTCCGAATGTGGCCTAGCGGACCCCGCCAGCCTTAACAAGCCTTCGCCTTCATCCATCTTGTCACATAAATACACGCAGCCACACAGTCATCAGCACAACATCTCCACTCTCCACTCAATAGACCTTCATAAGCAGAAAAAGCCTCATCCCCATCTCTATCACCATCTCTATCACAATCCCACAACCCGTTTTCCTTCAACAAGACCCTATCCAGACAGTATCTGGTCCATACGAGTTTATGTCCATCGAAAATCTCAAGACCTTCGGTATGTGATTCTTGTCATTTCTGAGCAAGCCTCGCACCACTTGCACCCTCTGGAATCGCTCTCGCGAAAGTTACGGGTCTCCGCTAGAACCAGAGTGCTCATCGCATGCGCAAAACTTCCTGTGCCACCACAAGAATCCTGAACCAACCAACGCTGACTCATTCCTACTTCCAGACCCCTTCGCCGAAGCCGACGAGGACACTGGCGAAACAAAGCAGAGCCAGAACTACATCCACATTCGGATTCAGCGTAGGTGATGCCCGTCAGCCCCACAGAGACACCCATTTGCCGAAACATGCAAATGCTGAGACGATATGGTACAGAGCGCAATGGTCGTAAGACCTTGACCACCGTTCAAGGTTTGCCAAAGAAGTTTGATCAGAAGAAAATTCTCAAGGTCATCAAGAAGAAATTTGGTATGCCACGAACAATGTCCCCAGTCCCACCCCGCAGTCCCCAGGCTGACCAAGAACCACTAGCGTGCAATGGCACCATTGTCAATGACACTGAAATGGGGGAGGTGATTCAGCTTCAGGGGGATCAGCGCAAAGATGTCCAAGAATTCCTGGTCGACAAGAAGGAGGGTTTGGAACTTGATGCCAAAACCATCAAGGTAACATTTAATTCCACCCCCATCCCCTAGTCCAGCAAGGTGAGCTGATCAACGTCAACAGGTCCATGGGTTTTAGAACCAGTCTCCCACGCTCCAGGCGTCGTCCCGTCCCAGTGGACCGCTAGAAGTTCCTTCGACAAAGCAGGCCCTATTCACTTCTTGCTCCCTCTGCTGCTTGGCCTGGCTCGGATTTACGCGTGCGTTGGGGCGTTGGAAGATACCCAGTGATGATCATGACCAGATGCAGAAACCTACGGCGGTTTTTCTTTGTTTAGATACTGATATGAGGAGCTCGGAATGAAACGCGCCATGCCATCCGGCAAGTTCTGTCTGTCCTTACCTCAGTAGCTTAGATGCGGTCACAAATATGATTGATTGCTTCCAATTATTCGTTCTGTCATATTTCCAAGACCTGTGCCCTACAAATGCCTATTTGCTACAGAGACCAATATGTAGTCCCAAGCATTCTGCAACATCGCAAAAACGGGAACCTCCGGGTCGTTATCCCGAGTCAAATGCAGCTGCAAAAGCAACGTGCACATACTGATGAAGCTCGCAAACGAAAAGACCCCAACCGAGGCGGACGTTTCCTTGCGGATATTGATCTTGCGGTGTGTGAGATGGTACAACACAGTCAAAGTCTAGAGGTCTGTCAGCATTCCCTCTGATATCCCGGATGATTGTGTCCACATACTGTGGCAATGGATACCCAAGCCGGAAGCAGCATACGCGGATCCTCAGAAGCCCCTGAGAGATACAGAACCCAAGAAGTAATGTATGTGATGAGGAAATTCGTGGTCAAAAGCCGAACCACGGTCGCGGATGGGGTATAGAACAGCAGCCTGTGACACATCAGAGGCGCTGGCAAAGAGCAATGAACCATTGCTTACCATCGGGACATCAAGCAATCCGTGAAAAAGTAGGACAGATACGCCGCGGCCGAACACTGCAACGCACCGAAGCTGTCAGCCCAAGTCTTCTCTATGCCTGCCTCCTTTGGATACTACTGGGTGGAGAGGCATGCCCATAGAATAGCAAGAAACACCTCCGTGACCCGAAACGTCTTCTCCACCGCCCAAGCCCCCCCTTCCAGATTCAATCCATCACTGAGCAGCAATTCGCCCAGAAAGGTAAACGCACACCTGAGCCCCCACCACGCCGCAGGAGCAGTACTGAGGGCGCGGCATATCAAAAGTGGGATGTGCCAACGCGCATTGACACCAAGAAGGACGGCGACTCGAGGGTGGAGACCGTTAGAGGTTGGGGTGGGGACTTGTGGTGGGAGAAGGACAGAGCTGTCGGCATAGCTGGGAGGATCGGAGGACGCCAGATGGAAAGGCGGTGGACGGCATATGCTGCCGCATTTGCAGTGGAGGGAGAAGACGGTGTCCCTTTGGGAAGAGGAGCCTCCGAATGGAGAGAAAGGAAGAGTGAGAGAGATACAGAGAGTTGGTGGTCGATCGAGGGATCGATTTCCATTCCCACGGACTTAGGTGTCGGGCCTTGGCAGCCAGAGTTACGAATACGAACATCGACCGCTCAATCTATTGCAGAACAACTTTTCTCACATGAGATACTGAGTAGTTATATGTCCAAGCAATGACTTTTCTGCCAACAGCAAAAATCCCTTCCGCCCTCCCCCGCCCGAATATCTACTCCTTTCTCTACCCTCCAACATGTTCCCGCCCCCTCCCCCCCCATGTCCGCCACGCGAGCCAAATGCAAGCCCAGCGGAAAATCAAAGTCAACAATCACAAGGTCTCCGTGACGGCCGAGATGGCCAAGAGAGAAAAGAACTTCCCCCACGATGTCGGTCTCATCGGCGGTACCTTCATCATGCCCACCGGTCCTCGCAGGCCGTCTCTGCTCCGCACTCCGAAGCGGCGTCTGCGGCTCGAATGGTATCGCCTCAAGTCCAAATGGGAGAATTTTCGCATGTACGCTGCGATGCACAAACCCCCTTCGCCTCCTCCTCGAAGTGCAACAGCTGATCTCCGCTTCCCGAAAGGATGATCAACTACAAGTTCGGCATAATAAGTGGTAAAGGCAAGAAATGGCCCAAGCTGGAGATGCGCAAAGTCGGTCCGACGGCGCTGGCGATGCATCAGAGGATGTATACTGCTTTTGTCGAGTGAGTGACACCCCACCACCGTTCCTGTTACCCTGGCTCTCCCAATTGACCAGGGTCTTCGTCGCTACAGTAGCGACACGGAACTCCAAGAAATCTGCTGCGAAGGTCTCTACTCCCGCTTCCTCTCGCGCATAGAGTCTCGTTCTCTGAATGATGTCCAACGGTGGACACTGCACAGTTACGTCGGTTCCCCCCGGGTGGTCAGCAGCCGCATGGCTGAGCTGCCTCTTGATGCGTCCGCGCTACGGCAGTCGGTGGTCAGGATTGTATCGAGACAGTCTCTCTCGCAAGTGAGGAAAGAGAAGGGGAGTGAAGCGGAGAAAGTGGTTCGGGGAGGCGAGGAGAAGGAGTTAGTGGAGTATCTGGTGTTGCAGAGGAGGATATTCAAGGGGAAGGAAGGGCCGTGGAAGATTTGGGGGAGTGTAGGGGAGAGTGATACCAACAAGGTGCTGGGAGAGGAGAAGGCGGCGGGCGAGGGATCGCTGGCTGTGAATGGGAGATAGGACACATTTAGACGATAAGTCAACATGGCTGTATTTGTGAGTATGTAGCGCAGTCTGTATGTAAATAGCAATTCAATATATCTCTCCAATCAAATATTATCCACGGCCCTTACTGACAATTTGTCCACTCCACCTCGGTGTCCCATCTCCCACCACGTTATTGTAGATCGTCGTATTCGTCCTGTTCTGGGCATAATTTCATCATTCAGAAGAACTTGCCCTTCTGTGGTTCGACAGTGTATGTTGCTTCATGCTCTTCGTCCCCTTCGGTGCTGTGCCCGCCAGCGTGGGAGCTGGGAGTAAGAGGCTGGGGCCGATCGAGAGCGTCGAAACGATGGCCTTTCACTTTCGCCGAAACCCAAAGGTAGCTAATGCGCAAAGCAAAGGCGCCAAAACCCCACAACAGGCCGCCCACAGGCGCTGCAACAAATGCCCCTGAGAAGAAAAAGTCAGCAACTGTGTATAGTAGATTACAGTCTGACAGGCAAATCATCTCACCAAAAACGCTCCAGTCTTCTGCGTAAAGTCCACCCTCCAAGAGCAACAGATTAGCCCCGTCTTGGGCGTTGCCGAAGTAAATTGTGCCAAAGATGAAGACTGTGAGGAGGCCTCCTAGGCCGCCAACGACAACCTCTAGTCCACGCCACCAGTAGCATTTCTCGCTGAGGCCGATTACCAGGACTGGAATAGAGCTGGCGCTGACTAGATCCGATATCAGATAGACTTGCAGGATATCCGGACTTTTCAACGCAACAACAACTACTGGAAAGATGATCAACACCACAGCGGCCCTGATCCACCACAAATTGAGCTTGTTGCGGAAGATGTCGTTGCTCCCCGTTGAAACCATGCCAGACTGCAAACTATCAAATGCAGCGGTGCTGAGTGACACGACCATGACGAGCACGATGCCAATGACCCATGCGGGCAGGCTACTCAGCAAGAGAAACAAAGCAATGCTCCCTTGCTGCGGAGGATTACCCGGCCAAGCTCCAGACCATGCAGCCAGGAGGCCTGTCACACCAACAAGAAGCAGGATAATAGTGACCGCACCTGTGGCGATCGACGTACCTATAATCAGATCTCTGTCCGTCTTACTAGCGAATGTGCGCATCCAGAACCCAGAGATGAAAAAGTCGTTGGTCAGAATAGCAACCGGGAGTATGTATATGAGCTGCCAGCCAAGTAGGCTTGCTTGGGTCAGACCAGAAGAGTCAATGAGGCTCTGGTCGATATGAGTCTCTACACCGACTGTAATGACGGCTATGATGATAAGACCGACGACCATGGCGCCTTGAATGTTATCCGTGATGAAGGAAATACGGAAGCCGCCGAGAGCTGTGCCCCATATTATTAGTGACTTCCGATTCACGACTGAGGAAGACTTGCAAGTATAGATGGTCGTTACTGCGCACTCGACAATGACCGCCGGCAAGCCATCCAAGCCTGTTAAGGCATTTATGATCTGCTGAAGTGCGGAAAGCTCGGCCACCATGTACAGGAACAATGTGATGAGTCTGCAACCAGTAGCATTTTCAGCATATGCTCTCCCGCGGTCAGAAGGATGATCGCCTACGTCAAGAGACTCAGATAGAGCGCTGTCACAACACCATATCTCTGCCTCGTCCACTCTGTCAAGACAAAACCTTCTGGACACTTCTTCCTAATGATGGGACCCAAGAAACCGAAGACCATCAAAGGTAAAGACGAGGACAGTGTATAGATAACAAGTCCCTGGACACCAGCGATGGTAGATACCTCAGGGTAGGAGAACAGAATGCCCGATCCAAGCGCTGATTGGAGCGAAATATGTCCTATGGTCAGCTAAAATCCATAGTTTGTAAAGAGGAAAGGGGAGGCGGCAGCACGTTCCCCACGCAAGCATTAACTTGATCGAGTATTTACGGACTCTCTCAGCTTCCTGCATGTAGATGCGCAGATCTCTCCATCCTGAGGGCACGGAGGTGGATCCGAACAGTCTACACGCAATCCGCACCCGTAGTGAAGCCACGCAAAAAGGCTCTCAAAAGCCTCCCAGCCCAGCCGATGCAGATGGTGTATCATGCTACCAGCTGGGTAGATTGACCCTTGGAAGCCTTCTGCGCTGATTCTGCAAATACGAACCTGGTCATGACACCCGTCTCATGATACAATTTTCAAGTCTTCTGCTAAACGCCGTATCACTCGCCGCCGAGTTGGCTACATGGCCAGACTCGCGGAGGGAGAGTTGCTGCCGCTGCACGCTGTCATGGCGTGGACGCCGTAAATGCACTCACCCGAAGCTATGAAGTTCAGGGCAAGTGGAATTGCTATGCCAATCGTCAGCAAATCATGCTCCCGAGCAAGTTGAAACTTCTGCTGATTGAAGCGGCAGAAGCAAGCATCTGGGCGACGGTGCATGCTTCCCCTCTCCATCCTCTCTGTGTCTGACCCTTCTGTGTGCGATTGGCTGCCAGGAATTCCGACTTGGACTGGCGTCTCCAATACCAAGCAACGTACAAGCCCGAGACCCTACATTGCAAATGCATATCCCGTCAGCACTGTGGGAGTGAAAATTTGGGTGCGGGGCAATGGATAGGTGCTGGGGGGTGCGATTGCCTCACAGGAACGCTCCATAGGTCATGTAGATGATGGCATTCGATGCCTGGAAGGATGGTTGGCTCATTGCGAAATTCTGTTGGCTCAGCGTTTCGAGGGAGTCGTTGGATGCGTTGTGGTTGATTACTGTGGGAGGATAAGTGGTGGTGGGGCAAAAAATTCCAATCTTTCCTCGTGTTTATACCCGTAGCCCAGTATGGGATAGCCTCGTTTCCTCCAACAACACCTTTTCATGCCTGCCATCTTTGACAATTGCTTGATTCTGCTTGAGTCTTTCAACACCTCTACACTCCCGTGCATTTACGCCGATCCAGGACAGGCCAAAACCCCAAAGACTTACACTACATCTACACAATTAAGACACAAGGGTGATCTTTGTGGAGAATATCAGTCTTTATTGAAGTATGTTAGATTTTTTGATTGAAGCTGGAGCTAGTCGTTGTTCTGGTCTGTTCTAGATACTCGTGAAGAAGTGGGAGCTATTTGACAAGGGTATGTTGCCAGTAATGTGCAAGGCCTTGCTGCTGCAGCTGACGACATTGCTGTGTAGATTGAGGGACATGAGTGCAATGAAGAATGGAAAAAGAACGAGAAGAATATGGCCGAATTAAATGTAAAGTCCTCTGAGACCGCACACCAATCACGGCAGCGATTAGTTCAGATCTCAGTAGGATAGAATGTCACACCAACCCCTTTTCCCTAGCTCTCAAGCCAGTGAACCCGACGACCAGCCTACTCTGCGAGTAACCCATGCCGAGAAGTGGTACACCGTGCCAGGTTACTGTTGGAGAGGTCCGATGCAAGGCTCCTTGATAGCTCGAGCTCAATGGTGAACCGAATATCCAGGGCACCCCACATCACAGGGCATGTTGTTGATCTTGAATGGTGGAGAGAAAGATTAAAAGAATGTTGGATATCATGTCGAGCAGCTGGAAGCGCGCAGTAGCAATGGCGAAGAACGAGGAGGCCGTCGAAAGTGCAGTGAAGGCGATGCCTGTCGTATCATCTCGTATCGTGGGGTTCTGCAAAAGAATGCTGGCACCCCTAAAGGGACTCATGATTGACCCTGCCAGACCCTGAAGCGGAGTGGTCGTCCACAGTAGGCCATTGGTATGGATCATGCGCAACTTGCTGGACAGGGTACTGCTGTGCGGCCTCGTCATAAGGAAGGAACGGCGGGGTCGGTAGTGGGTATGCGAAGTGTCCGACAGGCTGAGGGACGAATCCCGCGCCATAGCCCTGGAAAGACGGTGTGTTGTCGTTGTTTCCAGTGGCCGCTGCTGAGGTGTACTGCCCATTGGAGGTTTCGTATGGCTGGTAGAAAGGGTATTGAGCATACACAGGAGGTGGCAGCACCTGAGCTTGGGACTGCGACAATCCGACGGACACACCACGCTCAAAGTACATGGCAAACATTGCGTCTTGGGTATCAGGAGCCACCGTCCGACGAGGACTACCATTGAAGCCTTGACGAGCATTCGGACTAGGCGGCTCTTTGTGCTCAACGCGAAGACGAAAGCCTTGGAGCATCCTAGGGCTCTCTTGCACCGCGGAGTCTGCCGCCTGGGGATTCGTGAACTGGATGAATGCAAACACATTGATGCCGTTTGCTGGCTCAGGAGTGACGTTAGTGTAGCCTGAGCACAGGGAAAAACCACAGGTTTGACTCACGTGTCATAGCAGATGGCTTTCGCACAATCTCAACAGCCATGATACGGCCGTGAAGGCAGAAAACGCCGCGCAATTGGATTTCCGAGATGCTCAATGGCAGGTTGCCAACGTAGATCGAGCATGAGTTGGCAGCGATTCTCGGGGCTGCTGGCGAGAAGCGACGAGGGCTCGGGCCAATATTACGAGGGCTCGGATAGTGGTGCGCCCGAGCGCCTTGATGAGCATGATTGTCCAGCGTCCTCGGCTGCTCCAGACGATAGTGGGGATTTGGATGGAAGTTCTGAGAGAACTTTAGTAACGGCAGAGAGCAGATCGATGAACGACTTACGGCTTGCGCAGACTTGCAGTCAGCGAAATACTGGAAACTCACAAAGGCCCCCTCCGGTAGCCCAAACATCGTACGCTCAGTCGGCGAGGCAACCCACACCCGCTCAATCGGTCCATGAACAGCCATGACCTGACGAGCTTCGTCCTCGGACACGGGGCCACCAGCGGTCTTCGAAAGGTACAGGGAGCCTAGCAGCAGGAGGGTGTCAGCTTAAGGACTTTGCACCATGTGTTGTGAGCTTAGGAGATTTACGATTCACACGAGCGGCTTCAGTGCGGCATGGACGCCCATCGATCATCATCGTATTGCCTTCCTGGGTGGCGCGCTGCGCATTCTCCGCATCCTAGGCACATTAGGAGAGAGAGGAGACGGCAGCGAAGGAGTTGGGACTTACCTCGAATTGAGCAAAGGCATAGGGCAAACCTGCGGAATCACGTCTAACCTTGACGTAGACTTGGCCGAATTGCGAGAAGGCTGCCGTGACAGCCCACTCCAGTTGGTCATCAGATCTTGTTTGGACAAGACTGTGAGATGTAAGTAAGAAGAATCCGAAGAAGTAGACTGGGATCATACTTGGCCACGAAGACGCAGGCTTGGGGCGGGAAGATGGCTTGCGCATTGCTATTGGTCGGTGCCTCTCCAGCCCTATCTGGGTGACGAAGAGGCGATGCCGGGACACCTGCGAAAGAGAGCGTGAGCGGAAGAGCTGGAGACTGCATTGCGAGATAGCTTACCTTGACCGGAAGGTGTTCCATGTTGTCCATTGGAGACGAAAGGGTCATCTGCGTGGGGACCGGAACCCTGGATTAAGCTGTCCTGCTGGTGGCCGCGCCAAGTCGGAGCCTCGCGAATGGCTTGCGCGCGGTCTGACACTGGCGAAGAGGTCGAGCTCGAGCGATGCCCTGACTGTGGACGGTGCTTGGCTTCGTGAGCAGGCATTGGAGATCCAGAGATGGATGCGATAGCGGAGTCAAGGTGGGTGGCACGCATGGAGTCAGTGACGCTTGTGATGCCATCTGTGGGCTGTCAGCGGCATCTTCAGGAAGAAATGAGCATGAATTTCAATACGCGAGATGGCAAACTGTAGTAGTTGACCTGCAATGATGTTCTTCTCTCAATGAAACTGCCCGACAATGATGCAATTGTACCATCATTCAGCGCTTGAGCGAGCACAGAATGCTTGAAAGGCGTCGTTTGTCAAAGCATAAGTGTGAAGAAGGCAGCAAGTGCAAGCACAAAGGCAGAAAAATGGAAGACTTACCATGTTGGCCACCAGCCTCGACAGGTGTGGCCGGAGTGCTGCTGCCAGCGGTGTCGCCATAGGTGCTGGCTGGAGAGGGCTCATTGAGAGGGGCCTGCTTGACTTTGGCGGCAGCGGTAGCTTTCTCCGTGGAGGGCATTACAGCTTTGGGCGAAAATACTGTGGCCTTAATACCACTCTGGTCAGGCGTAGCTGGTGAGTGAGACATTTTCTTGGTTGTTCAACTAGCTGTGTGGCGTATGATTGAAGATGGATGAAGAAGGAGTGAAGTCTTGCAAGCAAGCGAGGAAGAATGAGAGTGCTTTTACTTGTGCTTGGTGGAGGTAGTGCAGCAGTAAAGAGCGGTGCTTGCTAAGCTGGAGAGTAGGAAAAGAGAGAGTGTATGAGGAGGAAGAAAAGAGCATTCTGGGTGGGAGGGAAGCCTGCTTAAGTATTGCTTCGTCACCACTTTCTGGCTTGCCCTCTTTTCCGTCCCTTTGCACATAATGCCACCGTTCGCAAGCTAAGAGGCTCTACAAGGGAATTTGGAAGTTCTATAGCTCGCTTCAAATTTCTAAGGGCGAGCTAAAAGGTGCCGGTGAGGAAGCTGGGCCCTTGGAAGTTAGCAGACTTGGAAGTCCATTTGGAAAGACAGACAGCTTGCTCGGCTAGACTGTCTTGTAGATACAAATGTTGGCAGAACGGCTGCTTCGAGCTTGAATTACACATGATGAATGTCACACAGCTGCTTGCATAGGAACGGAAGTTCTCGAAGGGACTGTACTGCGCTGGGGTGGTATTGACTGCGCAGCTAAGAAAGAGGCTAACATGCACTTAGAAATTGGCCCAAGAGAGGGTGACTTACCCAGCGAGATCCAGGTGAATGCACACGTAAGATGTTATATGTATGACTTGGATTGCTCATACTCGATGTCTCTCTAGGATAGCTTTCTCTGTTTCATATGAACTGGCTCTGTCAATAACCCTAGAAAGTCGGGAACAAGCGGGGACCGTCTTATTTCCATCCGGAACTGATGCCTTATTTGTCGGGTTTTAAATCTCCAAATCAGCGTTAGCTGCACTTCAGCAGCAGCAGTTGAATCGAACAGGGCCCAATACTTGCTGTGCGCGAAGCTGTCCCCCTTGGCAGTCAGAAGGCTCACAGTATTCCACATATAGTACCATCATAACGTATGTAGTCATTCACAATCTGAAGATCTGCTAAGACTAGTAATGATGTGTGATGCCAAATAGCAAGGCATTGGAGGATTGTAGAATGCTCAAGGAATGACGCGCAATCAAGGACCTGTGCTGAGAGGCCCAGGTAGATAGCAGTACTCCAATTGAAATGTGTGCAGACTGGCTCGTCTTGACGAAGGAGATGGTGATCAATTTTGATAGGTTGCAGATAGAACCTTCCGAGATCTTGGATGGAGAAAGCAAGAATGGTGCTGTTGTAAGGTAAGGTACTTATTTCGCCCCCACACAAATTGACTTTCTCTAAGCGCGACCAGCGCATACATCACGTGATGACATACATGACATCAGGCGAGATCCGAGGTCTTCCAATGTTGGGCACGGTTCTCGAGAGGTGCGGGACTTAACTTCGGTCTTGAGTAATAGAACACCTGTTCTGAGGTGGTGGGCCACAAGCCTCCTCTGGCAATTCTCTCTTGCTTCAAGTACACAGCGTGCGTCCAGGAGTCTGCATCATGTTACCTTCCCCACAGCTCCTTGCCAAAGGCATAGCCAGACGGAGTCTTGAGGAAGCGAAAAGATTTGCCCAGCTTGGTGCGTCACCCAGGCTCTTCCCATTATGCATACTATATGGCTGATATGTTTCTGATGCAGTTGCATCCCGAGAGAGCATTACTTCTGCCCGTCGACCCTACCCTCTCCTCGATTTCACCGACCCCGAAACGATCACTGAGTGCAAGACCATGTCTGACGCTGGTCTGGGTGGATTTTCAGCTGCTTCTCTAGACCAAGTACCGCAAAGTACCTCCGAGCCAGCGCATGTACGGTTCTCTGGCTCAATATCCACGGAATTACCAAGGAACAATCCACAGGTGCAGCGCACTGGATTTGCAGGTTGGCGGAGTAAGGATAGGTCTCCGTCTATATTTGGAAAGTCCTTGTGGGATTTAGAGCCATATCAGCATCTCGCGTTCAGGGTCAAAACAGATGGAAGAAAATACTTTATCAACCTACAGACTGAATCCGTTGTTTACGAGGACTTGCACCAGCATCGATTGCATACAAGAGCCCCGGGCGAATGGGAGACTGTTTTTATTGACATGGGTGCGTTTGTCCGGACGAATCACGGGGAGCCTGTCGAACCACAACAGGAGATGATGAGGCATAAAGTGAGGACCATCGGCATGAGTTTGACTGATCGAATTCCAGGCCCGTTCGACCTTTGCATCAGCAAGGTTTGGGCCTCACCAGCATCAGCCAGGATGGATGACAAGGAAATGCTCGAGAACGAGAAGGGCCTCCAATGATGAGGCTAGCATAGCATTAGGCTTGCCCGGCATGGTTTGACAACAGCACAAAGTCTCCCTGCACGTCGGCTTTATCTTTCTCTTCTGAGAACCCGTTCCTCCTATGTCAATTACAGATTATTGGTCTTGTAAGCTAGGTCTGCTTCGAAAAAGTCTTTGGTAACATCAAAGTCATTGCCAGCGACGATTGCAGGCGATCCGAGCCATAGGTCGGACTGTGATGATTGGAAAGATTCAGTGATGTGCGGCGCTCTGTGTAGTGCTGTGTAGTGCTGTGAAGTCATTTGAGCAGGTCGTTCATTCGAACGTCGCTGTGGGGCAGGTGCGGTCAGTCATTTTTCTGCAAAGTGCGATGACGATGGCACGGCTTCCACTTCTGCATCTTGTCTTAGTGGTCTTGATACCAAATTAGGTAGATAGAGAGGACGAGACTTGCATTTAGTAAGAGTGAATCAAAAGAGACTCCCATAGTAACACTCGTCAAAACCATTCTATCCACTCCTCCGTGTCGTAAACAAAGGGGTAGTATCTTATCACCGCCTCGGGATCAAAATAATACGGAGTAGCCTTCAACTCCTCCCTCATTGACCCAACATAATTTTTTAAACTGGTAGCAAATGCAAGTTTGCGTAATAGAGAAAATGGGTTTGGGAGACTCATGAAACCCATAAGCATGTGATGCAGCATGTCACGCTTTCTAACGCCGTCCAAGATTGACCTTCTTGCCCTGACCTCCTTGTATACCGAGTCCGTTGTGCCATCGGCAGCTACAATACCCGTCCTTTCTTTTCTCGTTGGTCACGTACTCCCTACGAACTCCAAGTCAACCGGTGACGATTCCTCACTGCCGAAACGAGAATTTGCTATTACCATCGAAGCTTTTCAAAGCGTAACGAGCCCCTATGCATCCGGAATCCCTGGCCGCACGGTATGGGATCTACTACTGAAGAAGCTATGGGAAATCAATTCGTTCGACGCGCTACATGTCTTTTTTAATTCTCTCTCATTACTGCTCCAGAAGACAGCAGAGGAACGAGCCAAAGAGCTTGAGAAAGGCGACGATACCAATCCCAATCGTATGTTACTCTCTAGGGTGTCACCGTTGGGAAGCTTCGTTCGTCGAGCCCAACTAGAATTTACAAGACTTCAGTTCCACGACGCTATTACACTATGGAAGAGTTTCGTAGCCTACCGTGCTCCGACCTTATCCCAATGGAAGAAGAGGAATCCTGCTGCCTCCGCTATCAGCTTCGATATAAATCTTCAAGAAGATGGTCATGGCTCCGAAGGACCACTCACGGACCTAGTATATGGAGACAATGGGAACGATGCTGGGAGGGAAGCCAGCGTCAGCACCGAGGAGGTGGAAATGCTTCTTGACTATCAAGTTGAGCAAATGCAAAGTACCTTCCATTGAGACTAAGCTTGTCATATCAATTTCCTGACTTGTTCTGTTCAGGAATGGGCAACAGGCTCCCACAAGAGATGAGGACCCATTTTCGTAACATGATTGAGACTGGCGTGACGATTCCTAGCCTGTCACACTACGTTGAGTTTGTATAGTCTCCTCAAGAATCCAATATTACAGCTGACCGCTGCGGCAGCTTCCTTGATGCATGGAAGGCCGGTGACTACCCATCTTCATTCGACAACCTGCACCGCTATTTCGACTATACGATGCACAGCCGGGATCGCACATTCTATCAGTATGCACTCCTGAACCTGGCAATTCTCCATGCAGACTTCGGTTGTTTCTCCGAGGCGCTTACCGCCATGCAAGAGACTATTTCCACTGCAAGGGAAAACAGTGACATGGGGTGCCTTCATTACAGCCTAAGTTGGCTTTATCATTTTGGCAAAGCTCACCCGGAGTATCTGGATCAAGTGCAAGAGCGGGGCGTGCTCGGTACCGATAAGGAGGCATTGACCTTCTTGAAAGCAAAGGCCAAGGAGACAAGCATGTGGAGCCTTCTCAGCACTTCGCTTCTCAGCGAGGCCAAACTGGCGCTCAGCAGCGTAAGGCAATCCTAGAAGAGATCTCGTCGAATCTCTTAAGCTGATGATGGTACCGTCATTAAAAGGGTGATGGTGCTTCTCAAGCCCTCGAGAGCATTCTGAAAGCGTCTCACATCAATGTGATGAAGAACGTAACGAACGCTGTGGGTAGCCAAATGGGACTACAATCTACCGTATTCGGTAGGCTTGGTCAGTTCCGCACTCCAAAGAGGAATAGAAAGCTTGCCCTGCTGACAGAAATCGTATCCAGGTGTCAGCTACCAGTCCTGGCTATCAGGAGAGCTTTTTACTCATTGCTACGCTTCCCAGTCTCCCGCTGAGGATATTGTACATTCCCTATGTAGGAGTGCATCCGTAGTGAGCCTAAGTCTTTGATCTACTTGGGCACTGTCATATCTGATCATGTTCACAGCTGGCTCAAAGGGGTCGATATGAGGACGCTCTTGTAAGAATGGAGGAGATCGATCGCGAAACTTTTCGCACGCTCAAGTACCAGCAATACTGGACAGCTCAGCTTGGCTTGTTGAAGCTAAAGAGGCAGCTTTACTGGTTCGTACACACTGCATCCTCTTTGTCTTGTTCCTAAAGATTGCACAGCGACAACCTCGATGCAGCAGACCACATCCTCGCACAACTCCGAGCTGTTAAAAGCTCGAATCCAGATCTACTGTTCAGCACTTCCTTACTTGAAATCGACCTGCAAGTACGACGCGGAGCCTATTCAAAGGCAATGAACATCCTCGAGAGCCTAGCAACCAAACTGAACGCCGAAGAAGCAGACATCTTCCAACGCATCAAGCTCATGACACTGAAATCATACATACACAACAAAGCAGGCGCACCACAGAAAAGCTTTTCTGTTGCTTTTCGCGCTGCGACACTCGCGCATAAAGCTAGGATCCTACCAGCATTGTGGGAAGCAATGGGTTCAATCTGCGCTGTCCTCCACAGCGTGAGCGAGTACGAAGGATCTGCTCGACTACTCGAAAGCATACTGCCTCAGGTTCTCGAATGCGAAGACTGCGATTTGGCTGCACATTCATTCTCTTTACTCGCAGACGCGCATGTGGGAATGGCAGGGCAGGCCAAGGCGGAGAGCCGGGAAAGAAAGGAGCAGCTGACGAAGGGGCTGGATAGTTTGGGGCGTGCATTCGATGAGTTTTCACGGATTGAGGATGTAAAGGGACAGTGCGAGATGCTGGCGAAGAAAGCCACGATCATGCATTTGAATGGCGATCCGGTGCTGGCCAATGACTGCGCCGCGAAGTATCTGGCTATTCGGAGTGCTACAAGGGATTAGCATAAAAGCCTGGGCTATGGGACGATGCTGGTCATGTCATCTAATGCCCGTAGAGAGCGGTCAATGCCCTTCCTGTCTTAGTGTACAGCGTGGAATGTCGGACAAATCGCAATTCCTGGCGGCAAACAATCCATAGGGGGCCTTTTGTCACTTTGATAGCATTTTCGAATTGCATAAGCCAAAAGCCCCAGGACTTGTGAATGTAACGCCTGCGACATAATCACATAGGTACAGGCCAAAGGCTACCGATGCCCTGCTCCCATCCACTGCCTCGTCTCGTCTGCATCCCGATGTACTATATCAGTCCCCCAGTCCGCCTTCTTGTCCATCTCACTTATCCTTGTGGTGGTAGTTGACCTTGTCGTTCCAGCTGGTTCAGACAATCAGCACATGCTCAGAGCAGACTCCCTCAGCACCCTATTTGCAAAGATCTCTTTGCCACAATCAAGAAGTCTCAAGACTCGGGTAGGAGCTTACAACAAAGTCTTATCGCCATCGCCCCATGGGAAAGCCTTTGAGCGGATATTCTGGTAAGGATACTCGACCCGATCCTCCAGTGGGGGCATATGTTCCCAATGCTCCCAATGCTCGTCCCACAGGTTTTTGGCGTTGATAGAGGCGAGGATCAGGGAGGGGATAACGACGCTGGGTAAGGTCAATTGCCAGTCGCTTCGAGCGAAGCTGTGGTGAAGTCCTTACTAGATGCACAGTCTCCGCCATAGATCTGTGCATATTAGGTCATTGGTCCCGCACACGTAGCGTGAGACGGGCAATGAGACATACCTGCTGATTGGGCAGCATGCTGCTTCACGGCAAGACGCTCTCGATTGAAGGCATTGTCCATAGGCCCTTCGAGCTTGGTGGGACCGGTCCCGGCGAATCGGCGTTGGAGGGTGTTGCGCAGGGTTGGGGTTTGGATGCGCCTGGCAGTACACTGCGGAGCACGTAGAAATGAAGGTCTGAGAAGCATGATGAAGGCTTGACTCGCGTAATGACAGAGATGGGAACCTATATTGATGTGGTTTGGTAGATATTTAAGTAGAGATGGAAGTTGAGAGTATAGAGGGTCACTGACCAATGATATGGCGAAGCTGGCTTGCTGACTAAAACCTCGATGTCATTGGGTTTCGTGTGAAGCTCGCGCTGAGAAGAAACGATGAATTCAGACAGAGGAGAAAGGTGTGAGAGGGAGCAGTGCGTAGCGATGAACACAAGCTGAAGGAAACTGTCGCTCTACAATGATGCGCCTGAAGGGGATCTTGGAATCATGGGACTACGTATAACGACGTGGAACGGTACGTATCTCCCCTATCCCAGACTTGATGGCCTTCCATACTGATAGAACAATGCAGTCAACGGCATACGGTATGTGACCCTCTGAAGAAGCTATGCTTGCCCATACTTCGCAGTGCCTTGGGTCTACGTAGGAACGCGATCGCTGACCACCAACTGTCCAGGAACCCGTTCGGATACCAACCATGGAGAGACCATCGTTCCTTTGCTGTCCGCCCTCGAACGATCACCCCATGTCAAGAAACCCGTTGCTAAGATGTGCAGGCCATGTTCGACATTCTCGAGGCCGACGTTGTTGTCTTTCAAGAGACTAAGATTCAGCGAAAGGATCTTGTTGACGATATCGTACTCGTGCCAGGATGGGATTGTTATTTCAGTCTACCTAAACACAAGAAGGGTAAACCCTGTCTCCCACCCTTGGGACTCCTTCATTGATAATTTCAAGGGTACTCGGGCGTTGTCGTCTACACACGTCAGTCAGTCTGTGCACCTATCCGTGCCGAGGAAGGCATAACGGGAACTCTCTGTCCTCCTGGCTCAACTACAACCTTCGCAGATCTTCCGGAAGATCAGCAAATCGGAGGATACCCTACACCAGCTCAGATGTCCGTCTCTGCTGTCGAAGCGGCTACGCTTGACTCTGAAGGTCGATGCGTCATACTCGAATTCCCAGCTTTCGTCCTCATCGGCACCTACTGTCCTGCAAATCGCGATGAGACCAGAGACGATTTCCGGCTAGGCTTTCTCGACGTTCTTGATGCTCGCATACGGAACCTAGATAAAATGGGCAAGCGGGTCTTTTGGACAGGCGATCTGAACATCTCGAGAGAGGAGCTTGATGCTGCAAATGCGGAGGCTTCCATGCGTAAGCAGGGTCTGGACGGGATGGAGTTTGTCTCAACTCCGGCGCGGCGTCTCTTCAACCAGATACTGGAGGGTGGGAAGGTGGTTGGCGAGCGGGATAACAACAGAAAGCAACCTGTACTATGGGATATCTGTCGGGCTTTCCACCCCGATCGAAAAGGAATGTTCACCTGCTGGGAGCAGAAGGTCAATGCAAGACCAGGTAATTGTGGGGCAAGGATTGACTATGTCTTATGCAGTGTTGCCATGAAGAGTTGGTTCTCGGATTCGAACATCCAGGAGGGTCTTATGGTTTTTGGTGCCCGTCCGCTTTATATGGTCAAGCCTGACTAAATCGCAGGGATCCGATCATTGCCCAGTGTATGCGGTTCTGAAAGACAAGGTCACCATCGATGGCAAAGAACGTGATCTTCTAGACATTGTGAACCCTCCAGCCATGTTCACTGGAGGGAAACGTCAACGGGAATACTCTACAAGTACAGATCCGTTGCCTTTATCTGGCAAACTCATACCAGAGTTCGTTGGGCGCAGGAATATACGCGACATGTTCGCTCGCAAGCCTTCACTCCCGCAATCGCATAGCACTAACGCGACCAGCTCCTCCACAGAAGACGCAATAACGAAGACAGCCCCCGAGGCTAGCCCATCGGCAACGCAAACTCTGCACAAAGGCATTCCTGTCTCCACTTCCATCTCTCCTAGCATGGCCCCTCTACCTGCCCTCTCGCCGTCTGTAAGCATTAAGAAACGAAGCAAGCCAGAAGCAACAACGAGCAAGCCTGTGAAACGCACAAAGCCGTCTTCCGCACCTGCGCCTTCAGCAGCTGCGAAAGGACAACAGAGTCTCAAAGGTTTCTTCAAGCCAAAGACGCTTTCTTCAACCGCAAGTACCGACGGCTCTGTTGAGGAAGAAATTCCTGTACGGCCGAGCACCAATGGGACCGCTTCCCAAGCGTACCCTGACTCAGTGGCCGAGCTCGTCGAGGCCCACCTTGCGGCGAGTCAAAATAGCCACTCTGATTCTCCCGCAACTCATACAGCTACCCTACAAAGCGACCTGCCTGTACGATATCAAGGAGTTACTCCTCTCTCCACAAACATTTCTCCTTCGGCAGATTGCACACGCGCCATGTCAAATAGCAACAACGTGCACGACCCCATTGAGAGCAAAGAATCATGGTCCAAGCTCTTCACAAGACCTGCAGCGCCTCGGTGCGAAGGGCACGATGAGCCATGCATCACCCTCCTCACCAAGAAACCCGGTATGAACCTTGGACGGTCATTCTGGATGTGTCCTCGTCCGCTTGGTCCTTCGGGTGCAAAGGAGAGGAACACACAGTGGCGGTGCCAGACGTTCATTTGGTGCAGTGACTGGAATTCTAGTTCAGCTGGTGCAGGCTGAGGGGTTCGAGGTTCGTCGAGGTACAGGGGGAAAGCGGTGGGTACGCCTTCTTTGGTCTACATTTGTGACGACCTCTCCCTGCTCCAGATTTAGGGCGGAGGCGTGAGGCAGCACGGCTGCCAGGAGTAGTGACGACTCCGACCGACAGACCCAGTGAGCATATCCTACACAAGAGAAGTATCTTACTCGCGCATTAGCACAGCTTTTGATGAAGCCAAAGTGCTGGTAATGAGGCTGCTGTGACGAAGGTTTCCCGGCCAAGACCGCATGTGGAAAGCAGCGGACGAGAACAGAAGTTACGGGGACGCATGTAGATGCCAGGATCACCGTAGCATATGACACTTGTTAACAAGATACCCAGAAGCGATGTAGCATTCCAGTCAAGGATCAGTGTCTCGGCGCCTCCCGTAGAATGTGGGACCTCAATGCAGGGGGAACTCTTTTTTTTTTTGCTATTTCTGATCTATCTACCTATCTATCACACTCGACCGCGCTTCTCACATGCAATTTGTCTCCTCCCCAATGGATCGATTGATTTAGCATTCTCAAGGCTCATTGCTAATGCCTCAAGACTCTGCCACGACTTCCTCCGCGATGGATCAATCGATCTAGAAATCGCGAGGCTCGTTGCTGATGCCTCAAGACTCTGCCACCGATTTCCCCCCTGACGAATCGCTTGACGTTGGAAGCGTAAAGGCATGGCGCTGATGTTGAAAGACTATGTGCTAAGAAAGGTGCTGCTGAATAAGGCCGTGTGCCTCGTTTAGGGTATCATATGCGGTACTCCGAAGGATGCCAATGTGATGTGCGCGGATTGGATTATTAGGGGGGATACGTTGGTCGTAAAGTCATGTCTTGGATGAGGCGCGTCATCGGGAATGTGGTGAACGGCGCCGTGGTATGTATGCATGAAAGAGGGATGTGAGACTCTTCGTCCTCCTCTGGCTGTCAATATGGTACTGCTGAGAATAAATTTCCTGGTCGTGGACATTGAGGCTCAGCTTCGAGGTCTCGGCGTCTGCGATGGCGAGCTTGACTGAAGTTCCAGCTAGGATGGAGGAATACTTTCTGGCTTGGACAATCTAGTGGTGCGTCGAAGTAGGCGCCCAGATGGACTCTTGTCGGTTGATCTCTGCATCGAAGTTGAAGTCGTTGAGGGCGTCGAAGGCAGCCTTTTGAGAATTGGGGCTCATGGTATCAAGAGTAGTAGTGAAGTCTTCGTCAGCAAAGACGTCATCCATCTCCTTCTCGAACTCGGCATTGGTTGATGGGAAGCTGTCGAATCCAAACACACACTTAAGAAATTGCCGTCATTTTGTGTTGCCTCTGGGGAATCAGCGGACAGAAATGGTGGAGTCGACTAAGATACAAGAGTGCCTTAGCGCTGTTTGTCACCGTCACGGGTTGACATCTAATTCGATGGCATCACTGAAGCTCAACACTCACTAAATCAATTCATGAGCACAACACTACCAAAGATAATAATGTACATGGAGAATTACTGAGAAGACACAATCATAAGTCATGAATTCACAGCATCATCCGGAAGGTTCACTCGACACCCCAATTCTCGAAGTTGAGGACATTGAAATCTCGGATCACGAGTCCGAGTATTTACCAACGACCGATGAAGACGGTGATGAGGCTTGGCCTCAACAACCTACTGAGGAGGAAAAGCGTCAACTTGAAGGAATATTTGGCATCAGTGTTTACGAGGACGATTTCCTCGAATACGCAGAAGAACACAAGGGTATCACATGGAGTGAGACGCTCTCTTGTGATATGCATGTTGAACGCTTGAGCTGACAATGTCCAGCTGCTTTGGATACCGGCGCAGCTTGCACCACTGGTCATCTCGACACCATCAAGAACAATCTCAAAGCTACGAATACGCTTATGTTGGATGACAACATCGACGATTTGGAGTTTGTCGATGAACATATGGCCACTACTGAAGTTGAGCTTTCACGTCTACGCAAGCACCCAGAACTATTTCCGAGCAAAGACATTGAAAAGGAGTTTTGGCAAGATGTCTACACGCTGTCCAACAAACTAGAAAAAGGTCTCCGTAATCTCGCATCACATACAGAAGAACACGAAGCGTTCTATACCACCGCTGCGCAAACCGGAAAAGATGAAATCTTGCCTACCAGAGACCATCAACGAAAACCGTGGGAACAGTTCTTGCACAATAGAGCTCCCGGTAGCGGGTTAGATCTTTCGGAGATGAGTTCGGAAGGGAGTATTCAGGTCCTACCAATGGCGGCAGTAAGGATTGCCCTGGCGATGAACTTGGAAACCAAAGAGATCATTCGCGGTATTGAAGCTGTAAGTCTATATGTCATCTTTGTGATACCTTGCAAAGAGTTCGGGAATTGATAAATGGTTGGGGTAGGAACGTGCACAACGCAATCCTTCTCATGCTCCTCAAGTGCACAATCCTCTTCCACCTCAAAAGTAAGCTAATCGAAGGTAGCCTATCCATGTCAATAGTCGGACACCCAAAATCACAGCTGAGGGCAATGTGCGCACTTACGAGACTGTACGTCGCTTATGTCTGAAGCTTACAGAGCATACGGCTGACAACGGACAGAGGAGTGACTTGATTTTTCCAATTATGGCGGTGTGTTGATTGCCATCTGTCACCGAGACCCAAGACTGACATTTCTCAGGGTTCCTCCATTGGCCGAAGAGGAGGCGAGACTGTTGATTTGGAGAGGCTCAATCAAGATTTTGGTAAGTCTACTCTTATGGCCATGACTTAGAAGAGGTACTGACAGGAAGTGCATAGCAAGTCTCACTGGAGAGAGAGCTCTCCCTCGGCCACGCATGTGGAATTGCGTTTGCATTGTGATCCATGACCGTCCAACGTGCCGCGCACAGTAGGCTGTTCGTTGCGAATGAGACAATTAGCATGCGATTCTGAAGTTGCCGGAGCCTGTAGACACAATAAACGTAGATAATGCAAGAATCAGGCGACTTGGCCACGGGTGATGTTGTAGCCCGGAAGTATTAGACTCCTTTGTTCTCATCTCCCCTTTGTTTAGAGTAGCAAGAGAACAAAAATACCAACCTCCTCAATTTTCGACTCGCCTTAGTTTAGCTTCGCCCCCTTCAACCAGCACAAACCAAACACACCCCAACATCCATCCCCACTTCACAAACCTTCGGCGCCACACCTACAACATTCAACAATCAGCACTAGAACTTGCATATTTCTCGATCACATCTGATATCATCCACAAAGCTTTTGTCGCAATCACTTAGACCTCACACTGTTTACTCAACTCTTCCACCAACCATGAAATTCACACCCCACATGCAACAACTCACGAGCACTATGACTTCGCATCCGATTGGTGCTGCACTTCAGATGACCAACCAGGCTACCCCGACCATGGTGGCATCGAAGGGCGCGAAGCGCGGAAAGAGCAAGAAGAAGGGCCGTGTCATCGCTGCCCCGATCCCTAAGGCAACTCGTCCTCTCAATTCTTGGATTGCCTTTCGTAGTAAGTGTCTCTCCGATACTGCTGCTTGGTATGCGCTAACATACATGCGAACAGGCTACTACTCCGCAATCTTCGCGAGCCTCCAGCAGAAGGACATTTCTGGATTCCTCACTTACATGTGGCAGAATGATCCATTCAAGGCAAAGTGGAGTATACTCGCGAAAGCCTACTCAGTGATCCGCGATGAGCAGGGCAAGCACAAAGCATCTCTTGAGGAGTTCCTTGCGATCAATGGTCCTTTGATTGGGATCATCGAGCCTGCCGACTATCTCCAGAAGGTCGGCTGGGAGATTGGTGTTGACGGCCTGGGCCAAGTTGTGGTATCTCACAGCCCGAAAGGCATCAACACTCGAGACTTCGCTTGCAATATATCGGTCAATGATGTGATACAGAACTCTTATCATCGAGGCTACTTCAAAGGAAACCTCTTCAACGTTCTTCTTCCAGACCATGAAGCTACCATTGCCATGGCAACCTCGGTGCAGCATGCCGGTAACTCCAACCAAGTCCATGGCAACGAAGGAGCGGTCAATAGCAGCATTCAGCATCACGCATCCAGCTTCAAAGCTGCTCATCAACAGAAAACAATCACTGCCTCTCAGGGCTCTGGTGAAGGCGAAAACGTGGATGCGTATACTCGCTCTGGTGACGTCGCAGTGATGACCCAGAGCTCGAATTCTGGCATCAGCAACAACAATGTATATGCTACAGCACCCGTGACCCACGAGGGTGGGTTTGGCACAGAAGCAGCTGCATCAAACGCCATGGTCGCCATGTCCGCTACTCCTCTTGACGCAACTTCTTATACTACACCTGCCAATGACGCTTCCTTCGACTGGGATTCCTGGCTAGTCGGTGCAGGGATGGAGGAGATCACAGAGCAGAACGAGAATGTAGCCAAAAAGCCCCCTCCAGAGAAGCTCAATCCGAATGATTTCGAGCTGGATGACGAATGGCCCTTCAACGCCTCTTTCGATCCCGACTCGCCAAGCTTTGTCTTCGATCCCTTTGAAGGCAATCAATTCGATGCGTTCGATATGAGTGACGGGTTCTCACACCCCACCCACTTGAACTGATGCACTTGAAGGCCAGGTAAATGTGCCCGCCCCCTTCTGCTCGAATATAAGTGCTCACGATAAGCTTAGGATGGGTCTTACACGGGCGCGGTGGTTATGACCCCTCCTTGAAATATCCCGCTTGAATTCCAAGTGGGCTTCAATGATGGTGCACCTAGCAATTCGGGATGCTATCGGTGGTCTCGGTGAAGGTCTGCAATTGTCGCAGCAAGTCATGCAGGTACATATTGTCAAAAGAGGTGGTCATGAGCATGTTTCAGCGTCAACGTTTATTCTCAGTAATTTTTCCATCAATAACGATCAAGGGCGGACTGGGTGGGCATGATGGATTCATGAGAAGCGATTCGAATCGAACTTGCGAAAGATGAGCCTAATGTGGTGTTGCCTCTGCAGATACGCCAGCTCATAGCGCAAGTACAGAGCCTTAATAGGCCTTAGTCCATAGCAACATAGATAGAATTCAAAGAATACAATATTGTGCAACAGTGCTGCGGTGCATGGAGGAGTGTGGTCCTGTTAGAGTGGGCAAATATTGATTTCTTGGCGTTACAGGGATGTCTTGACGCCGTATGGCCGCGCCTACTTCGCTTCTGGAAATTCAATCATGATTAAGTAGGCTTTAGATCGATTAAGGTGCTTTCTACTGGGTAATGGGATCCATTGGCTTTCTAGACTTTACTGAACAGGTCCTGCCATCTCTAGTTCCTCTGAAGTGCGAGCCAGAAAGCTTGGCGCTCTACGATCTCGGCTCAAGCAATGACAAAGACGGTGGTTCAGGCGTCAATAGCTCGCTGAGTTGGAAGCGACCGTATTGCTCTGCGAATGGGACTATGTTGCTCCCTTCAACATGCATGTAGAACGCCAGCTCGGCTTCGTACGTTGTCTCACAATCTTTCAAGTTCGGGTCCCGACCACGATTGAAGCTAGCAGAAATCCGTCCCTTACTCGTTTCTGCTTTCAACTCCCCATCGCACATTCCTCCTGATGCGCTCCTTCCGAGACTTGTACCAAGGCATTACAAAACCCTCAGTATGTAATAGAAAGACGGCAGAGCTACGGCCAGTACACCTTCTTCCATTCGTTCAAAATCCACACCGCTCGGCGTGTCGTCAGCAGGGAGTAGTCGAAAACGCTACCAACACCGCAATGGCCCAAATATCCATTGCTTGCGGTCGTCGATAACACCCTCTGCAAGTCCGATCTTCCCAACCAGTCTGCTGGAGTCAGCACGCTCTTCATGATGCTCATGGATGGGCGCCGATAGTGGCCAGTCTGGTTCAATGAGCCACCAGACCACACAGCCAGCCTGCTTCTTGCAAGGCTGGACTCGACGCCAAGTGGGATTCATTTCAAGTCAGTCCGAATAGATGCGGCGCTAATACAATCTTCATCTAGTCGAGTGATCTACTGCATGATGGTGCAAAACGGAGGAGTATTCATATACTCGCACGTACTCTTTCACGAACGATAACCCTCGTCTAAAAAAGCGATCAAGCTCTACAACGTATCTCAACTACCTTGTGGGCGGCTACCACTGAAGTTCTCCATGCCTTTTAGCATACAACCCCAAACGTCTAGCGGACTGCCAACTATTCAAAGCATGGAAGGCAGGAGCAGTTTCCGTGCCTCTCATCCATGATATATCGTGGTTCACCCCAGAAGACTCACGATTATCGGAAACTTTCCTTGAAACCCGTTCAGCACTTCGCCAACGACGAAGCTCTCCGAACAAGCATGCCATTGCAAGACGCTTTACTAACCTACCCATAGAGCCACGGACCCGTTATCTCCACCCATTGGCCTAAATAATGCAAATCAACGCATGATGGATTTACGCGGGTTTCTCCCAACCAGTATCGACATGATCAGTGACGAGATCCTCAGACGTACGAGAAACCCCATCGCATTTCTACACACCTCCTGGCATGCTCGAAAGTCCCTTCGCTGACATCCTCACACACCTCCAGATCGCTCTACCTTCAAACTAACCCCGAGAGCATGAATCCTTGCCCTCATCATATATTTTGAACAAGCCTCTTCTCTTCCTTGCAAGATTATCTCGGCACGGACATACAAGAGCAAGGACGCGTTCACAGAAGGAGGTGAAGCACAGCGGGAGGTGGCGATATTGCATAGCAAAGCACAGGAATTATATCATGCACAGCAAGGCACAGAGTGGCGGTGTACGCGTCGCTTCTGCAATACAAATGGGAGAGGGACAGGATGCAATGATGCTACACGCCTTTCTTATGGATATACATGTTCTACAATAGGCCATGCTTGTCCGCGCTGTGGCAACAGCCTTGTAATTCCCCGCTCAAGCTCCTACGCCTGCAACTTTTGCTATGCATTCTAGTCCTCTTGATACGATATCTTCCTCATCTCGCCTAGCCTCTGCCTCGCCTGAGCCAGATTGTTTTCGAGCTGTAGGATTTCCACCTGTTGCACATGTGTCAGCAATATCCCAGGTCCCCAGACCGGACAATCAAGATCGAGGTGGAAGGATGAAATACGTACTTGCTGCTCCATCTCCCGAACCTTGAACTCATGCCCACTCAATGCAGCATAATCAACCTCCTCGCCGTCCTCCCTATTCCTCTGAGCGATGATGTCCTGCACCTGCTTGACGAGACTTCTGCAAGCCCGGCCAACGGCCTTGCTAGCTTCCTCTAAGCGATCTTGGGTCCTACTGCCAAAATTGGCCTTGACTCTACTAGCTGCCACGAGCTGGGCGGTCGAGGCGGCGACATCGTTGCTAGCCACGATGAGCTGCTCAGCACTGTTACGACCGCTGATCACGCCGTCTGCGGTCTCGATTAGGGTGTTCGTGGAGGTCGCGACAGCCTTGGCGGCGGAAATTAGACCTTCTGTCCAGCGGTTGTTTTTTTTGTAGAAGGCTGCTCGAGAAGAGGAGCCGCGACCTTCCTTGACGATCTCTTGTTGGGAGGCGGTGGCAGCTTTGATCAGCTGGGCAATAGCATTTGTGACGGCGATGGCGGCTTCGAGGATGCTGTCGTGGATACGGAGCTCGTAGGTGCTGTAGCCTTCTCTAGGTTTGTTCATTAGCTTGTTCAGACGTTCTGCGGCAGCCTCTATCGCTTTCGCTGCATTGGTCATTTCGCGGTCCACGAGATCGCCCAAGTCCCCTTTCGCGTTTGTCAGCTTGCCCGAGTTTGGGGCGAAGGCATCGGCAAGTTTGGACAGCTTCTGGAGATTCATTAAAACCTCGTGGTTGCTGTTGATGACAACATCGGTGCGCTGTGTTGCTTCTAAGCCTTCCAGACGGAATGATTGGAGTGCGCGGAAGAACTTGACTGTAGATTGTGCAGATTGACGGCCAGCGTTGATAAGCTGGTCGGCTTTCTTCTCTTCTGTGGCGAAACGGGTGAGTCCTTTGGTGTTGCTGAGGACATCAGCAATGGAGCCCGCAAAGGTGTTGACAGTGCGGATGATGTCGGCATGCGGGCTGTTGGGCCCGTCAGCGATGAAATTGTTGAAGGCAGTTGAGAATTCGGTTGCGCTTGCGGATGCTTTCTCGATCTGTGAGAGAACGTATGGTGCTGAAGCATTCTGGTTGCCGGCTTGCATCGACGAGTCTAATTCGTAGAGAGCATCGTCCACTCGCTGAACACCACTTTGCAGTACCGAATCGATAATGTCGTTGATCTTCTGAATGTTACCAAGCAATACTTGGTCAATTTGGTCGTCGAGGGCTTTATCTGTTTCACCGCCGTTCATGCGTAGCTCATTCAACTCGAGCAGAGTTTGATCCATGCCTGATTTGTAGATTTCCAGCTCTTCCTCCTTCTCGCGAAGGCTGCGCTCCAAATCTCCGTCTCGTTCGCCATACTTGGAATGGACATCGTCAAGAGATCGAGTCTTGTTCCTCAGTGCCTCTTCAAGGTCTGCCATCTCCCTGTTGTACTTGGCCAACATCGACGACAACTCTGATCCTTTGGCTCGTTCCGCATTGTCAGCCTTCTCAAGTGCAAAGCGAAGCTCGCGCTTCAACTTTTCTAGCTCCTCCTTGTGGCCACCGGTAAATCGATCTTTCTCGTGCAGTGCCCTATCTCTCTCCCGAATCATGTCTGCAAGCTCCAGGTTCTTTGTTTTGATTTCACGTTCCAACTTTTCTCGCTTATCAATTGCTTCCTGTGCTGATGCAGCTTTCAATTGGACTCCTTTGAATTTCTGGAGAAGTTCCAGGTGCTCGTGTCGTAATTGCGAGTAAAGCTTTGCGAGCGCCTCATACTTGCTTCGCCAGGTGTTTACCTGCTCTTGCAGTGCACGTATTTGGTCATCTTTAGAAGAAGTCTGTTGAGTAAAATTGTTGTTCAATTGATTCAGCTGGCTTTCGAGGTCCTTCATCCGTCTGTCGTATTGTTCCAACATCAGTTGATCCCGCTCATATTGTGCCCGCGCGTTCAGATTCTCCCTTTCTAGCTCGGCCATCCTGCCCTGTGTCTGGGCTTGGTACTGCTCCCGCATCAGCTGCTCTTGGGCTAGCCGCTGCTGCTCAGCTTGTAAGCGCCGTTGCTCTTCGAAGTCCCGTTCCGCCTGCTGCTGAGCTAGCTGTTGTTGATATTGCTGATTGTTCCATTGCTCTTGTAATCTTCGCTGCTCTGCGTCATACTCTTCTTGTTGGCGCCGCTGCTCGTTCTTCCAAAACTCGTTGATGGGCTCTGGATCCGGGGCAACGACCGGAGGAAGAGGCGTGGGCGCTGGCTCTTCCTTCTTTTCGACTTCCCTCGTAGGTCGACGGGGAAGGGTGGGGCGGCTCTCATCGTCTTCGGATAGGAGGTTGGGTGGCTCCTGAGGTAGTTTGGGAACAGTGATCAGGCTTGTCAAGTAGCGAAGATTTGAGCATTCATAGTAGAATTTGAGGAGGCGATAATGTTGGGTGTCGAATCTGCCCCGCAATGGTTCTAGAGCCTCTTCATCTCCCGTGGCTGGAGACCTGTCAGCTGCTGAATCGATAACCGCCTGCGGAAGAGCATACTCGTATGCATTGCTCGCAGCATGCTCGTAATGAATTTGTAGATGCCATAGCTCTCTTGCACCAACGGTACTAAGGCTGAAATTCTGCATTCATTATTGGCGCCGCCTCTAAAGTGCGCGAAAATGAGCTTCTGGAAGGTGTCGATCTGGTCTTGGAGGGTCATGAGGTCCGTGATGGTTTCATATCTTCCAGAAATCAGCCGAAGCACGGAGTTGAGTTCCGTGAGCCTTACCCTTCATTTGGGTCGTTGATCGACTTGAGACTTATATACTCCTCATACTCGAAAAGACCTGCGAGCAGTATTAACACGACAGAGGGCCTCGAATGTTGCCATGTGGCTGACCGTTGAACTCTGGATGTTGCCTGTGGAAGGCGAGCTTTGCCAACAAGAAGTAGACATAGTCGCGCAACAGAGGCCCGTAACCTATCCGTGACTCAGCATCATGTAAAGAGCTATGCTTGGGAGTGCAAGCCTGGAGATTCCTCGGCGCCTTTCGGGGTTGTACCTCTTATACCGTCCCCAGCCACACCTCGTGTCAAGCTCTCCAACCAATTGATATTTGCTTGCGCCTCCTTTACTGCAATGGGATGCCCTTCCTGCAGAACCTTGTGCACAGTAATTAATGCTTTGAAAGTCTGGACTTCGTCGGCGAGGATAGGTTGCCTGTGGTCAAAAAGAAAGCGGTCAGTGAAAAGTGGTTCGATGGGCAGCTTAGGCCACTCAACAGAGTAGAGTGCTCGTAGACCCACACTTTCATGCCTGCCCAGAAGGACTGTGAGGATTTGTGATCCCATGTATAAACGATACATGCGCGAACATGTTTGCCTGGGTTGCTGTAAGACCGAGGCTTCCTCCACATCAATTCCGTAGGGGGTTTGTACGTTTGGGGGCGGTCTCCTCTACCAGACGAAGGAAAGTCAGCAATGTACAAGGCCACGCGCATCATACCCTTTGACTGACCAATACTTGTAGCTTTGCGTATATTGACAGCGAGCTCCGTCTCGGATCTGGAGCAGTAAGCATTAACCATCGGCTCGTAATAGACAGGGATAATATGCTACTGCGGATAGAAGGGACTGTCCAGCAACTCACTTGCCCAAATCTACATTGCGAGAGCCCGAACCTCCGTGGTACTGGGCCATTTTGGCGATTCTCTCTTCTCCGAGGTAGGTACTTTAACAAAGGCACAGGGAACGACGGGATGGGTATCTCGGGCACGGGGAACGGCAAATGACATGAGAAGAGGCGTTTTCGAAGGGATATGATCGGGAATCTAAGAAAGGAAAAGGAGAAGGAAAAGATGGCAACAAGGGAAAAATGCCTGAGGTCGTGAAGGGATAAACATTTGAAACTCTTTCACTCTCTCGAAATAGGTACCTAGGTATACTGGTCGTCGTCAGCCCTATGGACATTTTCTTGGCACCCAATCATCCCTTCGATCACGGGTTACAGCTGGGCCGGGGACCCGGGGTCGAAAAAAGTTGAATTAGGGTCAAGATTGGCCGGCGCTGAAGCCCCTTCAATCAGGCAGATACTCTCGACACTTTCTCTATCTCCATTCTCCGAGTACAGGACCTATTCTTGATCTAGTGGTGACTCCATTGCGGTCATCAGAGATGATTTTCCATCATTCGAGAAGCACTTTGATTCAAGCTTAGGCGTGATAATCAAACATGCTAAAGTACGGAGAGCATCCCCTCCCACAGACATTTGATTAAGATAACCTTCAAATAACCCAAGCTCCCCAGTCATTATATCCTTTAATATGCGACTGTAGGGGCTACGAGCGTTGTCGAATATTTTGCTGATCGTCTGGCTAAGGAGACCTTCTATACCGCAAAATATTTACCTCGCCTGCATTTCCTGACCATCGCTTTGTGGCTGTACTAGATGTGCAGGACCTCCTACACTTGAAACCGCGAATTAAAAAACAGTCTGTCAGGTTCAATCGGCGTAGCTACACACCCTTATTTTTCTCTGCGCCGTTAGAATGTGGATGCGGTCTTGTCGCAGCTCTTTGAAAAGAGCCACACGACATGGCACGAAGAGAGATTCAATTGCCCCTCTCAATCAATCGCGATCTTCGATATTGTTTCCATTCATCCTCAACCACGACTTGCACAAGATTGCAGGCTGCATGGCTTGTTCGTCCCTGATCTCAGCATGCGTATGATTCTTTCGCTCGAAAAGAAGGTGTGGTTTTGGCGTCATGCCGGTAACGAAATAGCCTGATGCATGTCGGATCCGAATTTGCTACGCAATGTTCCTGTGAAGTGTTACCTACCGGGCTTAATATGTCATCGGCGAGGTCTGTGTGGTTATCACTAATACACTATAGCAACGATTCTCACTCAGCAAAGATACGCTAGGTTGGACACCTGTCCAGAAGGGTTCACTTCTTGCGGTGTTTGGGCATTCAAATAAAAGTAAGTAACGACGTCCGCCTAACTACGCCTTCAAATTGCATACCAAATTGGGGAAGGTTGTGGCAGCTTCTGGATCTGAATCACACCCTCAGGAAACCTTGCATACCGTTACAGGAGGGGACTCACTCTAAGCCCCAAGCATTGCCTTTTCTACACGATCTCCTACAATCATGAAACTACCTTCATTTACGAGCGTTATACGTCAAGGAACACAGCCCTAGGATGCTACTCTAACTAGGTGCAACGCATACTCCATACCCCCAAGTTATATATGCCCGCTCCCAATTTCCCACTTCTTTTCCTCCCTCCTCTCCTGACTACCGCGGTTCATTATTCTTGCTTCGCATTGCTTCCCTTTAGGATGGATCTACATACCAAAGACGTGTATGTCAGCAAGTACCTCTTTCCAGCTCGCCAGTCATGTCAAACATTACCGAGAAGCCCCCAATATATACTGGCTGCTGCGTTTCTCTTTGCCATCTCCTTCCTAAGTTACTACAATTCCGGCCGCCTTTTCTTGCACAATAGTGCCATCAAGTCCTCCTACAACTCCGGCCGCGTTTTCTTTCACCATGATGCCTTCACATCTTCTCTACGATCCCAAGATTCAGGCTCTCACAGGGTCATCTCGCCACATAGCCTAGAAGCCATCCATAACCAAACCCTCGGCTTCGAGAAAGTGTTCATGATAAACATGCCTGAACGTGGCGACAAACGCGATTTAACCCGTCTTGCCTCCTCCATTACAGGCTTTGACGTCGACATCATCGATGGCGTGAATGCCAAAAAAATCCCCAAAGTTGCCTGGCCCGCTAGGAACTTCCCCGACGACCCAAACGAACGCTTCTACGGCTCTTGGCGTGGCCACATGGTAAACTTCCCCCGCCCCAACCCATTTTCAAGATAGATCTTCCAAGATCTCTTCAAAACACAGGCTAGAACTGCCTCCTATGCTGCAGTGAGCCACATTGACTCCTCTTCTAATAAGACTTTGTAAACCACATGGTGCACAGTCGTCTCTCCTCGGCCCTCGTAATGGAAGACGACGCCGACTGGGACGTAAACCTCAAGTCCCAACTGGCCCGCTTCGCCACGGGCTCGCAACTCATCCTCAACGAACCATCCTCAAACCCCACCCCGCATTCGCCCTATGGCTCCCATTGGGATCTCCTATGGCTAGGTCACTGTGCCCAAGGGGTCGAGGACGGCGATCGACGGCGCTTTCTCATCATGAACGACGACACAGTGCCCCAAGACCACCGCTGATTCCTCTCGCACCCGGAGCAGATCGAAGAGGGCTTGGACAAAAACACGCGCGCGGTTTCCCGCAGCAGGTTCGGGACATGTACATACGCGTACGCCCTTTCCTACCGCGGTGCCCAAAGAATGCTTCTCCACATGTCGCTCCGCAAATACGATCTCAATTTCGATGACGAGCTCGGCCAGCTGTGTGCCCGTGCCGAGTCCAATTTTACTTGTGTATCTATTTATCCTGGCTTGTTCCATGCACATGAACCCGAGGGGCTGTTGGCGGGCACGAACGATAACAAAAATCCGGAGCATAATGTGGAAAAGGTGGGGGATGAGAACGATGTGGAAAATGCGGGGGGTGCTACGTGGAGGAATGTAGCGTTCACTTACAATACGGTGTATAGTGTGAAGGTCAATGCGGAGAGGTTATTGAACGGGGAGGAGGCGCTTATGCAGGAGGGTTGGGAAGGAGGCAATTTGACCGGGAGTATAAGGACGAGGTGAGAGGAGGGAGAGATCGAGGGAGCGATCGAGGAAGAGGCCGAGCCCCGCTAAGGGATGCGGTTTACTTGATGGGTTGGAAGTGGAGCTGGGATTTGCATATAGAAAATAGATGGTCACGACATGAGATCTGCGGATATAGATGATCAGATATTTTCATATTTCGACGAAGATCTGGAACGCTACACCATATTGATTGGCTAGCAGCCAGCTGGGCAAAGCTTTCATGACCGAACACACACCATGCAATGCGCTCCACACATACATTGCCCGTACCATACCCAGCCCCGTCGCTAATGCATCAAGATCACTCCTACATTGCCATTTCCAATTCCATGCTTCAAGCCGCTGCTTGCGTGTCTTGATCGAATTGCCAACTTACGAAGCTGTCGTCTTCTTCTTCTGGCGACTTACTTGTAGCCTCCAAATCCGCTTTTCCCACACTCGAAGTCGCTTGGTCAGACGGCACCACATCACAATCCTTCTCTATTGTCAAATTAGCTTGGTCGGAGGGGACTCCTTCATGCTTTCCGCTCATCGATGTTGTTGTGCTCGCTTTCTTAATCACGGCGTCTGTATTGCCAAAGTACTCCTCTTCCTTCTCGCTTTTGGGACTCGAAGGCTCTGATTCTGGCGGCGCTTCGACAACGAGCAAACCCTCGTCCGCAGATACTTTCTCCATCGGTGTCGACGACTGCCTTCTCCGATTAGGAAGTGGCGGTGGTGTACGAACCTTTACACCATCCTGCTGGCCTTGACCGTTCTGGTGGCGAGCAGGCAGCGCTGGAGGAGGGACTGGCTTTCTTCTCGTCGCTGGGGCTGGAATAGTTTTGGACCGTTGACCGTCTGGGAATGGTAGAGGCTGTCCAGGAGGTGGGAGAGGGCGTCCACGACCAATGGGATTCTTGGGGGTCCCCACTCGATCAGCTTTGTCAGCCAGTTGGTTTTTCTGATCGGTGTTGCGGGCTAAGACGCCCCAACCCCATTTCTTCGCAGCTGCTGTAGCTGCTCCAATGGCAGCCATAGACTGCTTTCTCTCTGGGTGGGCTCCTAGATGGGTACCATTTTGCGTTGTGTTCGCTTGCAGATGATCACTGCCGAAACCGGATATATTAGATCGGGAACTTATACTTGTAGGAGTCGCAGATCGAGATGTCTGCGTCGGGCTTTCAGACAGAACTTCCCTTGGCAGCGCCTGGTCCGTGTTTTTGCTTGTATTGGAGATAGTCGAGGACCTACTGCTGGTCTCTCTGCTGGCTTCCCAAAGCGTTGGACGATTGGGACTTGATCCAAGTGGCGCTTCGCTGGGTGAGGCAGGTCCTGCGCGATTAGAGATAGCCATCATGGAACTGGTGGCATCCTTGTGCTGTTTGCTCTTCCTCTTCTCGACGAGTTTGGAAGAATCGACATTAGCATTGTCCATGCTCAGAAGTGGATTTGCGGCAGACGCGAAGGAGCGCGATCGGAGAGCTTTTGGGGGTTTCTCGGGCTTCTGGGCGCCAGCAGCACCAGTAGTATTAGCAGTATCGACAAGCGTCTGCGTAGAGCTTGATGCAGCTTTCACAAGTGGACTCGAGGGTTCAGCGTCAGGTATAGCTGGCATGCTCATTGTCCTTTCGTCCTTCGTCCGTGGGGAAGGTGGAATTAAAGTAACGTCGAGTCCAGCATCAGCTTCATCCTCTGGTGCTTCATCTGGGATCTTGACGTGATCCGGAAGGGTTGCATTTTGGGATTGTGCCCTTTCCCAAATCCCACCTCTGAACTTCTGTTGCGTAGTGTCTGTGAAGGGGCTATCGTCCCAATGAGGGAGAACCAAAGTCTCAGCTATTACTTCACGAATCCTGCTTTCGATCGCCCGTAATATTATTCCGTATGTAATCTGCCTCGAACTGACAATTGGTTCGATTGCCATCTCCATATCTGGCATGCTTTCGAAGGAGAGCCATATGCGATTGCTTGGAGGGGGTTTAAACTTTAGCAGAGCGTGCCCATCCACCTTCTTGACGACCACTGCTAGGACTATGTTCACTTCTCGAGCCTTAATTCGGGTACTTAGATCGATACGGACGGTGGCTGCGATCTCGAGTCGGAAATTCCCACTGTATTTGACGTCCGCCTCGACACAGCAGTCACCATCGACAGTCAGATCCTTGAGCCTGGGGTTCGTGATGCTTGGCGCACTCTCGCCCAGGTCCATCTTGCGGAGAACAATACCGGACAAGAAAACCGGCTTCTTCACGCGCGCAATCTTCTTCGTAATCTTCTTCCGTATGTAATCCTCCACCTCTTTGGTCTGGTATAGAGCCAGGAAAAGCCGCCCAACCAGTGCGTTGAACCAGCGGGTTTGCAATTGCTCCTCTGAGGAATGAAGTCTCCGTACGAGCCCAATAATGTTCTTCGTCTCGTATTGCTGGGGCCGTGGCGGGCTGTCCGGATCGCCCGTCTTAACGTCTTGGTTCTGTAGCAAAGCAAAATAGAAGTCTTCCTTGTCCGAGCAATTCTCCGAGAAGAAGAAGAAAGGCTTGGATGTGTCATCGTCGACTCTGGCTTTCCTCGTAAGCCTTATAGCATTTCTCTTGATCCACAGCTCCCCTTCCGGAATCGTCCCTTCATCCCCATAGATGCTGATGTTGTGATGTTCCAACGATATTACATGTTTCACTTCAAGCTGCTCCGAGTCCTCATACAGCATCAAATGCCCATGTCGTAGAACAACAAAGAAAACATTCCTCCCCCTTTTGACCGTCTTTCCGTTCCCCTTTGCAGGATCCAAAGTAGGACCTTGCTTGCGGCTGAAGATGCTAGTGTACATGGCCTGGTACACACTAGGGCTCTCTGCTGCAATCAAATTCCCAGCCGGCGTTGCCCTTTCCGGCGGCTTCCCATTGATGCCACCTGGAACATATTCCCGGCAGACCGCGAAGTATCCGGCGGCGACGTCGGGCTCGTGATTCCGTTGGAACTCGGCTGCCAGCCCTGCCGCACTCTCCCGGGATTTGATATCATGTTCATCGTCACTATTAGCGCGGAGAGGGTCGAAGGATTCGGAGGACTCGGAAGATGTATCTCGGATGGGCAAGGTGAGATGGGCATGGAGGAGGAGGACGAGGATGACGAGGGGCAGAAAGGTGAGACCACCCAAGACGTAAACAATTATGTACTTGATGAGTATGCCCATTAGGCCGAGCATACGTGTGGACGCAGTAGGAAGACTTGACTCATTGTTTCATGAAACTTCGGTGAGTGGTCAGGCCATCCATAGGTATATAGACGTGTCAGACTCGAATCGGTCATCACGCTTCTCGCCTTTTCTCACAAGACTGCTGCTTCTTCTGTTGGCAAACAAAGTCGCAACATATCCTGATTGCTCATGACCTGCTATTTAAGTGAAATAGACGGATGTTCGGTGCACCATTATATCTGCGGAGCTCGGTACACGATCTACGGATTGCCACGGGGCGGTAGGTCTTCTCCAATCAATTCTATCGTTGCTTGCATTACGGTTGGCGGTTCGCGAAATGGGCCTTCCCCTACTATTAATTTTATACCAAAATCTAAGGTTGGCTTAATAGCCAGCGTATTAATCTATACAAATCGATATTTCATATATCGGACTTCCTTAGCCTTATATATATACAAATAATATATATAATAATTGAAATATATTTATTGTTAAATATTTATTTTTTAATAAGTTTTACTTTTATTATTATTATAATATCCCTTTTGATTATAATTTTAATTAAAAAAAATATTAAATATCAATTCTGATTAAATTAATCAAATAAATATATTATAATATAAAATATATAAAAGTTTATTAAAAGTTTATTAACAAAATATATATTAAAAAAAATATATATATATAAAAAATCAAATTCAATAATTTATATTATAATACATTATTTATATATTTCGAAACCCGTTTTTAAATTTATTTAAATTTAATAATTTAATTTTTATATAATAATTATAATTTAAAAATTAATAAAAATATTATATAAAAAGTTTTATAAAAATTAATTAATTTAAACTTCTAAATAATTACTAAATTATTAAATAATATATAAACTCCGTCAAATAAATATTAAATAAATAACATTTTTTTTAATAAAAATATAAAATATAAATATATTAATATATAATTTAAAGGGTAGTAATATAGTAACAATATTATTAAAACTCAAATCAATAACTACGCAAAATGTATTTATAATATATATAAATTTATAAAGTCGTAAATTCAAATTTTGTTATCCTTAACCTATATACCAAAAACGGAAGTTCTATAATAAAAGGATATAAAGATATATAATAGAATTTCAATAATATAAAAAACAATATTTAATATACAATAAACAGTTGCAATAAATATAAAGAAATATAACAGGTTTTAAAGCGAAAAATATAACTTTTATATAAACCTTAACAAGTATTATATTGAATATAAACAAAAAAAAGTATATATATATAATTTAATATATAATTTATTTTAAAAAAAGTTAATATTTAATTTTATTAATATTAATTAATGAGAAATTAATTAAAATATTAATTAAAAGAGTATTATTATTAATATAATAATTTATTAGCAAATTCGGAAACCTTATTTTAATATATTTAGCAACTAAAATCCGGATTAGCAGATCTACTTATATTTAATTTTTTTAGTATAAAATATACCAAATCAGAACGCAATTAGTAACTATTAAGTATTACCAATTTTTTTTTTGTTTAAGTCCCCGATTAAGTAAGGCCTATACGCTAGGCCTATTAAGGTAATATAACTGCGTTTAAAGTTATTTTTAACGAAATTTTTATATTTTTGATTTTTTTTAAAAACGTTAACTAACCGTAAAAATATAATTATTTTAAAAATAAAGATTTAATTCCTAGCCCTAAAAAAAGCTTGGCAAAAAAAATTCATAATAAAATCCTATTAATCGTATTAATCGTATTAAATGCGGCTGATTAGAAAATTGACCTGTTAAAATCTATTTGAAATTTTTCCGGATTTGCTAATAATTTTTTTTATTATATAATTCTTTTTTGAAACTTTATTTTACTATTATTTTAAATAGTATCAATATTTATTATTATATAGAATTAAAAGAAATATATAATAATAAAAAATATATTTTAAATATTTATTGTTATATTATTTAATTTTAATTTTATTAAAACTTTAATTTTATTATTAAAAAAAAAGTTTATAAATATTTTAAAATATTTATATTAAATATTAAAATATATAATAATAAAATATATTTATAAAATATTATTATAAAGAAAATATTTATTTCAATATTTTTATATATTTAATTAAGTTTATTTCTTTTATATATTTAAATTATTTGTATTTAAATGTATATTTTTACTTTTACTTTTAATATTATTATTATTCATTTTATTTTATATAATAAATATACTTTGTTAATTAAATAAAAAAGTAAAAGTTTTTTTATTATTATTATTGCCGCTGTTATTATTACTCTTCCTTTTGAAAGAAGTATTATAATAATAAATAAAAGAAAATTAATATATAAAATTAATATATTTAATTAATATTTTTTTAATTAATATTTTTTAATTAATATTTTTAATTATTCAATATTCAATATTTCGTTTAATTTAATAATATTTTTCTTATTATATAATATTTTTTTCGTTTTTATATATATAACTATATATAAATATAAAATATATATTTTTTAATTTAAAAAATATTATTTTATATTTATTTTTGTATTATTATTTTATATTTATCTTTTTATTATTTTAAATTTTTAATAATAAATTATTAAACGTATTTAAAAAAATTCTATTTAAAAAAAACAAAGTTATTAATAAAGGTATCATTATTTAATTTAAATAAAGAAAAAGGAATAAAATATATAATATTTTTTTCCCTTTTCCTTTTACGTTATATGAAAATCATATTAAATATTAAGATAATTATTTACTTTATTGAAATGTTAAATATAATATTTTATATAAAACTTTAAATTATTATTATAATTTTAAATAATTTATTTATTAAAAAGATTTTGTTTATTATTTTCCAATTATTAAATTTTTATTATTTTAATTTTTTATAATAATTTTTAATACCTTTTAAAATACTTAAAAGAAACTTATGTTTAATAAAATTGAAAATTAATTAAAATATTATTATGTTTAATAAAATTGAAAATTAATTAAAATATTATTATTATTTATAATATTATATTATTTATTTATGTAAATAAATAATAACTTTTATTATCATATTTAATTTTTATATATATTATATATAAATTAAATATTTTTAAAAATTATATTTAATCAATATAATATTTATTATAAAAGATTTTTTTTAATTATTTTTTTTTACGTTTTATTAATTTCAATTATTTACTTTTAATTTAATTATTTAAGTTTATATATTATATTTATTTTCAAATCTTTCTTTTTAGTTTCTTTTTATAATTTATTAATTTGATAATTTAATAATTTAATAATTTAATAATTTAATAATTTAATAATTTAATAATTTATTTATAATAAAATAAAATAATATTTAATTTTTATTTAATAACATTTATAATTATATTTTCGAACTAATTATATAATTATATATTTATATATATTATAAAAAATAATTAAAATTATAATAAAAAACTTTTTTGACTTTATATTTTAATAAATAAAATCTTTATTATCTTTTTAAATAATTTAAATATAAATTTTATATAATATAAATTTTGGCTTTTTTATATTTCTTTTATTATATTAAATCGTTTCTTTTTAAAGTCTTAATAATCTTTTTATAATAATAAAATTTTTAATAAAAAGTTTATTAGTTGTTTTTCTAAAAAACTTATTTTAAAAATTATTTTAGAAATTATATAAAAAGTTATTTAAAAGGTTATTTAAGAAATATAATTTAATATTAATAATAACAAAAAGAATTAATAAATATAATATAATAAATATATTAAATTAATTATTATAAATTTATATATAAGATTTATATATATATAGGGCCAAGGAGGTCCGATATACGAAATATCGATTTATATATAGTGATACGCTGGCTGCCAAGCCGACCTTAGATTTTGGTATAAAATTAATGGTAAGGGCAGGCCTATTTCGCGAACCGCCAACCGTAATGCAAGCAACGATACCTTCCTGTCCATTCATTGCTAGACTAACATTCAATACATCGCAAAACACAAGTCCCAGGGGTATATCCATTTTAAACGCCTCTACTTTGACGGCATCTTACCATCCCAAATTGTGGCCTTCAAGTTCTTCCAATAGCCCCATCATTGGCTGTGTCACTGCAGCTGTACTTCGCAACTCGGCCATACGTCGTGCCCGTGTATAGAAAACAGGACAATCATGACTGTCACATTTGACAGCCTCTCCCCAAGCCAGACCAGCACAAGATCGACATACCCTCTCAAGGCTGACCACCCTCCTTTCTGCTTTTTGAAGCTTGGCGCGTAGTGTCAACATCGATGTGTCTGCATGCTGCAAACATTTGCTGCAGATTGCGATTTCATCTTCAAGCCTCTCTCGGCAGACGAGGCAGGACGATGACTTCAAGTACGACTCTAGCGTCTTCTTTGCGAACAGCTGATCTTTGCCCACAGAAAGCGAACCGGCCTCGACACGGCGAATGCGTTGAAATTTGGGCATTTCGTCGTACCACTGGCGAACGTTGGCGCCGACAAGGTTGAAGATGCGCTCCAGCGGCGGGATGAGATTTTTGGAGATGTAATATTCGGCATCCAGCTCATTGTTGTCGTTGTGCAAAAGTATATCCGGGGCGACACATCGATCAATCAGCCTTGCCCCTGGCGCTCCTGTGATCACGACATATGGAACGCGCTCCCCATACTGCGGTTCCGCGCGCGGATCCTCGAGCATTCTCCTCGTACTGATTAGGGCCCCAGGCGGAGGAAGGCCTTTGTCACTGTAAGTGCCGAGCTTGACTTCCTTGGCAAAGCAGAAATCTTGAATTGACACTCTGCCAAGCATGATCTTGGTGCACTGCTTCTGAAAGTAGGCTTTGACTTGGCTGAGGTCTGCTGTCCTGAAGAGAATCTTTAATGCTTTCTCCTCGATCTTCTGCTCAGCGGGTGTACCATCTCGGCGTATGGTCTCAATTCCCTTTGCATCGAACTCGGGCTCCTTCTGCGATTTGCTTTCGTATTTGAAGCCAACATACCTTTTCTTTGCGAGGAGAACGCACGGAAAATACACCTTTTCGAACTTCAACTTCACTGGCCTTGGGTTCATGTCTGTGATAGCTTCTGCAATCTCCTTCCCAATGTCGAAAGCTTCATCCTTTGTGCGGCCCTTCAAGTAAACAAAAAGGCTGTCCGTATCCCCATAGACAACCTCAGCGCCCCACTTTTCGACCGAGTGTATCAAGGCTATCGCTTTTTCCAGAGTTTCACGACCAGTCTGGACAATACTGTCTGCAATCTCCGAGCTCGGCATTCGGCCAGAAAAGGACGCTGAGGTGTACCCATACGTCACATTAGCGATCAGCTTGAGAGCCAGCTGACGATTGTTGAGTAGGCGCTGCAACGTTTGGTCGTCCTTGTCGACTTTCATACCACTTTTGACCATCACTCGGGTTTCTAGAATCTCGCCCAACATCTTTGCAAGAAGGGATTTTCGAATCTCGGTTTTGGCGTACATGATACCATTCGGTGCTATGTTGATTTGATCCTCGAAGAGCTCGAGTAGTCGTCGTGGACGATGGTAGTCTGTGAAACCCATCTTATTCTGACCCCTCCAGTTGACGACTCTCCCTAGGTAGGTCGAGTAGCAGTAATTATAGGCGATCATTACGCTTGGGTATAGAGATTGGAAGTCAAGCACTAATAAGGGACTGTTGTAGAAGGCACTTTGAGGTTCCATGACTAAGGGCAAACACTCTAGAGCGTTCTGCTGGCCTACCTGCTTGCGACTCGGGGACGGCAGCAAGAGATTCTCTGGCTTTGCGATTCTGAACATGAGCGATTCGACTTTGAATTGGGAGCCTCGGGAGAAGACGGAAAAGAAGTCCACCCCTAGTAAGCGAGCCTGTTCACTCGTCCTCGGTACCAGCTCATTTTGCTCCAAGATCTCAAGGTCAAGCTGGGAACGGGAAACATAATAATCCACGACCTTGGCAAGATCCCTCGGCTTGCCGCTGCAGTACCAAGAAGTCAGATCTTGAAATGCGTAATGGGGTATGCGGCGGTGACAGAGCTGGAAAACGACGTTCTCCATGGTATATTGGAGCAGATTCAATTCACCTCTCATGGCCCGCCATATATTGATCATGTGTCTTCCAGTGACTCTGATGGTGGAGGTTTGGTTGAATCCCCATCGGTCGTCTTCTTTACCAAACCGACCGTGAGATTGCGACTTCATCCTCGAAAATTCATCGCAAAGATTATAGTCGTATTCACATCTCGCACGTTCGATTAAGTAACCCCACGAACCTCCATGGACCTCATAGCCTGTGAGAATGTCAGGATCATAAGTACGAACAATGTCGACCATGCGAGTGATCATGTCAAGCTCCGAGGACTCCTCCTCAACCTCTACACACGTTTGCTGGGCAATCTGCTGTCCCAACCCACCTTCTTCAGACAGCGCCAGCACTCCTACGTGAGTACCCTCGTTGACACCGTTGACCTGAAGATCCTCGTCATCAGACTGAAGGCACCAGAAAATGGACGAGACTTTGTCTTGCTCGGGGTTTGGGACGAGGTTGCCGCGGGTGTTGACATGGATCTCGAGACTCATGACACTCATGTATTGGGTTTCGTGCTGAACACTTGTGGATTTCTGTCTCTGCGAATATTTGAATCCGCGTCGGTTCTTCTGCGTTGCTGCATCGATCTGCGAGAGATCGCCGTTTGGACGAAGTGCTTCGTCTCCGACGTTGGGCTGAAATTGGGTATCATCGGCTGTTCCTCTTCTATCAAGCCATTCTTGGACACTCAGTCGAGTCGGAGGTAGTTTCTCAATCTCCCAAGTCCGCAGGCAGCAGGTCTGCCTGGCTTGACGATAGAATCTGTCTTCTACAGTCTTGTCGACAACAACACTGGGCTTCAATCCCAAGCTAGCAAGAGCTGCATCATTTTTACCAAATTCCGGCAGGTAAGGTATGTTATCGCTCTCAATCTTAAACTCTTTTCCAGCGTATTCCCTTGCACGATCCGGAACATCTTTTGAGTCACTGTAAAAAGCATCTTGATATACGACTGACGGGGCGTTAGCATTGAGCGTCCCTAGCTGAAGGTCCATCACAGTTGGGGGGTCCAAAGAAAATAAGAGGATTGGTTGCGTGTTCTCGATTTCGAAAGCTGGATGGATCTGCGAAGAGCACTGTTGAACGTTGGGACTGGGCTTTTCTGGTGTGACGGGAGAGACTTGAGACGAGTATTTGAGTTGGCTTGATTCGTGGAAACTTGGCTCGGTGGCGCTGGCAAAAGAAACCGACTTGCGCTTCGACTTCTGAGAACTTCTTGAAGGTGAAAGACTCTTCTGGCTTAGCTTCATCATGGTATCTGGATCTTGGGGATCTTTCACAATCGGAAAAGATAGCTTCGCATTGACGCTTGCACCGTTCACACCGGTTTTTGGAGATGATGCATCACTAGTCTTCAGCTGCGCTTTTTTTTGTTGCATCGTTATCTGTGGCCAGAGCGTCTCTTCACGACTGAGCTTTTCATCCGTCACCCGAAGCCTGCGATCAAGCTGTGGATGGCCGTTGAAATTTCCTGTGCTGGGTAACTCTACAATCGTATCGACATCATGAGCATTGCCACCGTGAGCGATTTTGCGTCTTTTCCGATGCTCTGTATCCAACGCCCACGCCATCCCTGTTTCAGCAGTGATATTGCTTGCAGATTCAGGAAGAATCTCGAAGGCATCGTCCTGTATGTGTTCAAGGTTCCCAGCTTCTCTGATGCCGGATTTCTTGAATTTTGTTGAGCTCGTTGGATTATGTGTGCTGTCCGTTGCAGGTGAAGCATATTTGCTCATGAGCTCTGCAGATATGCTGCTGGGGGACTGGAGATCCTTATCGAAAGTTGGCCTGCCAGATACTTCGTTTGCAAATAGCTCCATACGGTCATCTGCTTTGTCTCCCCTCTTCCTTTGCGACATTTCCAATTCACGCGCGAGTTCCTCGTCTGACTCGTACAGAAAGTCATCTTCCTCGAACGAGAAGACACGACTCTCATCCACATCAGGGATCTCATATGTTGTAGCTTTCGCTCCATCCGAAGCTAACTGAGACGTCCGACTTGCAGCAAGGCTGTTAGGATAAAGATCCCCGACACTCTCCAAAGCGGTCCTCACATTCATTTCAAATGGACTTTTCCTAACAAATTTGTCGACCCCAATTTGCTGGTCATCGCTTTCGGATTTCTCACCTTTGATGATAGTATTAATCTTATTGCGATATTCTTCCTCATGGATCCACCCACCCGCTTGCGAATTCCTCGGGTCCGCGGATACAGAGACCAGTACCTCAGGCGGAAAAGGGCTACTGTCGGAATCAGTCAGACCTTGTCTAGCTTTTCTCCTCCTTGTCTCGTCCCGCCAAAGACTCTCCATACTCTGCACTAATTTCTGGTCCGGCGCAATCGGATTCTGCCACTCGACAAAATCATGATGTATGGGACGCGACTTGACACCTGATCTATTAAGTATGTTGTGTACGCAAACATCGATTTCAATAGAACAATGGCTTTGACGGGGAATTACATCTTCGTTGGAGATAAAAGAAGGAGGTATTGTGCGATCATGCCACTTATGCGTGGTACTGTTCATGTCGAAGTAGTCTGGAACAGGACTGCGGAACTTGACTTCACTGCAATCGATGTATGAACACCCGTAGAGATTGTAGTCACACATCCACTGTAAAAGATATTGCATGTGGCTCTCGTACGGCTGAATGACCTTCTTCATAATAGCGCCCTGCCTCAGAAGGTCCGCCAAGCGGGTCATGTGGACTGGGGTAAGCATGTATATCTTGAGGAAGAATCCATAGCCAACATGGTAACCATAGAATGGTACCCCTTTGACAACAGTGATGTGTGCCACGAAAGCGGCCTTGCCATTGTACGCATTTCTCCGAAAGCTGACTGCAAGCGCGTGGTCAATTGATAAATGTAGTTGATGGATGTAGGCATTCACTGTCATTCGTTAGCTCGACCAATGCAAGACTTCCCCCGGTGTTGCCACTCACCATCGTCCGAAATCAAGCTGCCGTTGTATGTGATGTAAAGGTATGGTAATGCTCCATGGATATGGGCGCAGACCTTCTGCCCCGTCTCTGTGGCTCCAAATACCCGAATGACAGGGACTCGAGGCCTCGCATTTTGCTGGGCGCTCGTCGCATGATCTCTGGGAACTAATGGATCAAATTCTATCGGCGTTGCTTGGTAGTGGTCGACGCAATTCAGTCTGACGCGAAAGACGTCCATGAAGATGTATATCTTGAGACGAGCTCACAGGCGGGACTGCATGAAGGGGCATGGCGAATGGGTGTAGCAATCAATAAGCAAAGGTAAAGTACGGATCCAAGAACATGTCCGAGCACGAGGTGTCGTCAACAATACACAGAAACGATGATAGTCAAGAGTGACGCAATTCGAGTCGCGCATGCACCAGGGGGTTTAATAAGTGTTTTCCGGTCCCTCCAAAATTGTTGATCCAACTTCTACGCATCTTATCATTTCAGCAAGAGCATTCGATATATCCTTTCAGCGCACGAAGTTATATATTGATTGTTTCTCTATAATATTTGTATATTATCTTTGTTCTCAAACTCATTTGTTGATGAGATAAATTAGTTTAGAAAATACGACTTTCTCTGGGGAGAGTGTCTTAGCCCTATAAAACTGAAAAACACTTATAGAATCCCGAGTTATAATTTGCCAGTGGGAAGTTATAAAATTTTACTTTTTGATTCATATATTTTTATTATACAGAAGATAACACCAACAGTCTTGGTTTGCATTAATATAAATTGATTTTAAATTAATTTTTGCCCCCACAGTAATTGATTAAACAAAAGTACCCAAAATGTTTAGAAATTTTCGGTTTAAAATACTTTATAAATAGAAATTTTGAAGTATTTATCACTGGAAGAAGTTTTATAAAATTAATTTAACAATTAATAAAATTCTTTGACCGGAATTATATTTCAAATTATTTATTTATTTTTAATTTTTAATTTTATTATTTTTGTATTAATATAAATTAAAAAAAAATCAATATTTATAAATAATATATATAAAATTTAATTAAATTAATTTAATTTTTAAAATGAAAAAAGTTTTTAAAATATTAATTATAAATTTAATTATATTTTTTATTAAATTATAATTATTTAAATTATTGAATTTAAATTATATTTAAAAAAAAATTTGATATAAAATATTAACTAATATTAATTTTTTATTATTGTTTCTTTATTAATTTAAATTTTTTTTAAGTTAAAAATTAATAAAATATAATATAATATTAACTTTTTTAAAACAATAAAATTATATTAAATAATATTAAATAATTAATTATTTTATAATATTAAAAAATTATTAAACAAATAATACAATTATAAAAAATTTAAAAATAATTAAAAATAGTATATATAATGTTTTTTTATTAAATAATTTTTCTTTAATTTTAATTTTAATTAATAATAATAATAATAATAATAATATTTAATTTTTAATTTTTAATTTTTAATTTTTTATATTATTAATAAATAATGTTTTTAAATATAATAAATAATTTAAATAATTTATTATTATTATTTTAAATAATTAATAAATTATAATATTTTTAAAAAGAATTAAATAATTTTATATAAAGTAATATATTTATATATATATATATAATTTATATCGGCAAATCCGGGAAAAAGAATTAAAATTTTATAATTTGTTTTGCTAATTAGCAATATTTAACATAATTAATACAATTAATAAGATTTTACCAAGAATGTTTTTGCCAAGCTTTTTTTTAAAGTTGGGAACTAAACCTTTAAATTTAAAATATTTATATTTTTATAATTAATTAATGTTTTTAAAAATAAGTTCAAAATCCAAAAACTAAATTAAAAATAACTTTATATAAAATTTGTATATTTATATAGGCTTAGCGTATAAGCCTTATTTAAATAGGGACTTAAATAAACTTTTATTTTTTAGTTGTATCAAATACTTGCCAAAGTTTAAATAAATTTACTATCAAATACTTTAATTATTGTACTTTTCGGTTTATGTTAGGGTATATAGTAAATGGTAATATAAAGTATAATAATTAAATATAACTGTTATAATAATAGAGCGTAAGCAGAATATAATAAATAAATAAATATTATTAACTTTATCCTTTAAGAAGATAGAAGAATTAATAAGTATTGTTAGAAAAATAGGGACTTTTAAAGTAATAAAATAAAGCTTTAAAGTAAAATAAATATAAAATTATTTTGCTCTCTAAGGCTTCCGGTAATAAGTTTAATATTAATATAATTTCTAATTATATATTAGAATATATACGGAATATATATATAATATCAAATTTTATATTAAATTTTATAATTATCCCTTTTTTAAAATATTAATTCTTAATATTTTAAATAATAAAATAATAACTTTATAAACTTATCAAAAACCTTTTATTATAAATATTATAAAAGGAAAAGAGTCTTAATATATTTTATATAATTTCTATATATATAATATTTTTATTATATATATATTTATAAATATAATATCCCAAAAACCTTTCAAATTTATAAGAAATATAAAAGAAAAAAATATATAATATTTTAATATTTTAAATATTATTTAATAAATATAATAATTATAATAATTATAATATAAATAATTATTTATTTATTATTTATTATTATATATAGCTTCTTTTTCCGATATTATATTAATAATATAATTTAATATATAGAAAATTATAATATTAAAAGTTTTCTTATATTTATATTTCTTTTATAATTACCTTTATAATTACTTTTTATAAATATAATATAAGATTATATATATTCTAAT
>JAABUQ010001199.1_pt1 | contig 57214 bp, 65 predicted proteins | sample 5560001 | NCBI WGS metagenome assembly JAABUQ01 (sample SAMN10711888, study PRJNA513371) | rock metagenome | isolation source: Antarctica rocks | place: Antarctica: Victoria Land, Finger Mt nord | collected 2015-12-18
CCCGCTTCTAGAATGATGGCTTCATTCAGTTCGGCCCGGCGCCAGCGAATGTCTACCCCAGTGGCTTCGACAGCGCGGACAGCAGCTTGCGAGACTTCCGGGCCGATACCATCGCCAGGGATCAGGGCGCACGTTCGCGAACAGATCGAGAGCTTTCCTGAGCGCCACATTGACGCTCTGAAATCCGCCTGCGATGGGCGTGGCCACCGGACCTTTGAGACCCACACGCGTTTCATTCAGCGAATCCAGCAGGTATTGCGGCAGCGCCTTTCCCGCTTCTAGAATGATGGCTTCATTCAGTTCGGCCCGGCGCCAGCGAATGTCTACCCCAGTGGCTTCGACAGCGCGGACAGCAGCTTGCGAGACTTCCGGGCCGATACCATCGCCAGGGATCAGGGTGCAGTAGTGGGACACGCCTTATTTTATTCGCGGCCTTGTAGATTGTCTTGCCGGCTGCACCATCCATCTCTTCGGTCCAGCACGCGTCTTCCGCATTACTGGATTTGAGAAAATCCTGATCTTCTACCGCGTAGATGGAGAGCGCCTGGACATCCTGCGCGTCACGCACGGGCCGCCAGACTTGTTGGTCCGTTTGGGACACGAGGGCGTGGACTGATCCCGCGCCATAAGATATCTCGGGGACGAAGCGCAATGAGCCGTCTATAGGCTCTGCAAAACTGGTCTTATGCCTCACATCGAACGTGCCTTGCTCAGCGTCACGGACAAAACGGGAATCCTCCCGTTCGCAGGCAAGCTACATGAGTTGGGCGTGGAGATTATCTCTACCGGTGGCACCGCAAAACTGCTGCGCGACAATCATATTCCGGTGCGTGAAGTCTCTGAAGTAACCGGCTTCCCCGAGATGCTGGACGGCCGCGTGAAAACGATTCACCCGCGCATCGCAGCCGGAATTCTCGCCATCCGTTCGAATCCCGAGCACATGCGCGCTCTGGGCGAGCATGACATCCCGCCCATCCAGATGGTAATCGTCAACTTGTATCAGTTCGAAAAGTTTGCGTCGAAGCCAGGTGTCACTCGCGAAGAACTGATCGAAAATATCGACATCGGCGGCCCCACCATGATCCGCGCGGCCGCGAAAAACTTTCAGGATGTCGCAATCGTCGTCTCGCCCAGCCAGTACGAAGCGATTCTGGTTGAAATGATATCGAGCGGTGGCGCGCTCAGTGGCTCCACGCATTGGAAACTCGCACAGGAAGCCTTCTCGCACACGGCGGCTTACGATCAAGCTGTCTCCTCTCGCTTGTGGCGGATTGATGCCGAAGGAGCGGAGCGGCCCGAGGAATTGCCCGCCTGGCTTCGGTTATCGGCGCGCCGTACCGCCTCGCTTCGCTACGGAGAGAATCCGCACCAGCAGGCGGCACTCTACACGCTGAACAACGCTGGAATCGCGGACGCCGAGCAGCTCCATGGTAAAGAGCTGTCATTCAACAACCTGGTAGATCTTGATGCAGCCTGGCTGTTGGCGCAGGAGTTTGAATCGCCCGCCGCCGCCATCATCAAGCACACCAATCCGTGTGGCTGCGCCGAGCAGCCGACGCTCAAGGAAGCCTATCTCAAAGCCCTTGAAGCAGACCCCGTCTCGGCATTCGGCGGTGTATTGGCTTTCAACCGGCAAGTCGACCAGGAGACGGCGGTTGAAGTCGCCAAGCTCTTTGTGGAAGCGATCGCGGCGCCTTCGTTTTCTGAAGAGGCGCTGTCCATCCTGACTGCGAAAAAGAATCTGCGGCTGGTGAAAGTCGAACCTACCAGAGCCTCTGAGCCCGTGATCAAATCGATTTCGGGCGGTCTGCTGGCGCAAACGGCAGACCTGATGCCGCTCGATGTCTCTACACTCCAGGTGAAGACCAAGCGTGAGCCCACCGCGCTCGAGCGTGAAGCGCTGATCTTTGCTTGGAGCGTGTGCAAGCACGTGAAATCGAACGCCATCGTGTACGCGCGGCCGGGTCAGACGGTTAGTGTCGGCGCCGGTCAAATGAGCCGGGTCGACAGCGTGAAAGTGGGGATCATGAAAGCAGTGCTTCCCATCGCCGGAACCGTACTCGCCTCAGATGCATTCTTCCCGTTTCCGGATGGCGTAGCGGAAGCGGCTCGGCATGGCGTCACAGCCGTCATTCAACCCGGCGGCTCAGTTCGCGATGAAGAAGTGATTGCGGCGGCTAACGCTTACAATCTGGCCATGGTCTTCACAGGCGTTCGGCACTTTCGACATTAGGCGCACGGCAATGGATGCGAATCGTTTACCAGCCGGGGATGAATCCGCAGTCCGCGATCTTCTCACTCGACTCAATGATGCTTGGCTCCACGAGCGCGGCGAAGCAATGACGGCTGCTCTCAACCGGTGTTTCGCAGACGAGGTAGTGATGCGAGGTCCGGGATTCGTCCTGCTCGGCCGAGGGCGCGATTTCACTGTTGCGAGCTATCGTGATTTCGTAGCGCAAGCTGAAGTAAAACACTTCTCGGTTGAGCCTGCGGAAATCGATATCTTGGGAAGCACGGCCGCCGCGCAATACAAATGGACGATGACCTATATTCTTTCCGGCCAAGAGTATACGGAACAGGGGCATGATCTGTTCATGCTCTCTCGGCGCGATCACCAGTGGCTGATCGTATGGCGCGCGATGTTACCGGCGTTAGGCTAGTTGAACTTTTTTCCTTAGTCTTGCGGCAATTGCGGTTAGCTGCGTGAGCGATGGTTCCGATATGCTGAGTTTATGCCGCATCGAGATGTGGAACTCTCCGAGCCGGCCCCTCTACCGGATTACAGCGAGGATGGCGTGGACCTAACCCTCATTCGCTGGATGCTTTCGCTCAGTCCATCCGAACGCTTGCAATTCTTGGAACAACGCATCAACGACATCTTGTCCATTCGCTCTCTGAATGCAAGAGAGTAGCTGTTCACGGGCGTGCGGCATTTTCCGCATTGACGGCTGCGGCCGCCGGAAGAAACTTCTTATTGATCTTCGCCACTACCACGTAATTCGGGTCCACCATCTCATCCAGATGAATCTCACCCACCTTTGAGAGCAGTTCGTAAGCGTCCATTTCAGACAAGCCGTAGCTCTCATGAATCCAGTGGATCAACTCGGTGAACGCAATTCTCAAGGCATCATCGAGCGGGCGATAGATACCCACGGCCATGATGTAATTGTCATTCTCGAAGCGGGGCCAAGCAATTTTCTTCCGCTTCACCAGATCCACCTGAATCTGAACCTTCATGGAAATCTCAATGGCCGTTCCATCCACTTCTCCGTCTCCCATGGCGGCGTGCCCATCGCCGAACGAGAGAAGCGCGCCCGGCACGTTCACAGGCAAGTAAAGGGTGTTGCCGACGGCAGCTTCGGGCGCATCCATGTTTCCGCCGAACTCCGCCGGGACAATCGAGCTTCGCGTCTCACCGGCCGCTGGCGCGACGCCCACACACCCCAGAAATGGATGCAGTGGAATCTTAACGGAGAAGTCGGAATCCTTAGCCTGGAATGTCGCCACATTGGCCGCCTTATCGACTGGATACGTCCATTCAGTCTTCGCAATAGGACCGCCCAGCACAGGTGTATAGTTGGTGCTGTTCAAAGCGCCAAAGCCCGGACCAGCGCTGCCGAAACCTTTGGGTGAGTTCACGTCGATCGCGACGAATCGCACCTTCAGCATGTCTCCCGGTTCTGCTCCGTCCACATAAAATGGACCGGTCAGCGGATTCGGCCCGTCCACCTTATAACCAGCTTCTTCGGCTGCTTTGCCGTCGGCATCAATCGTGGTGGTATCGATCGTTTCTCCCGGCTTCACATGCATCACGGGCGGAAGCACGCCATACACGGTCTTCAATTCCTTCATCTTCAATTCGTAATGCACCACCCGGCTGGTTTGCGAGAGCAGCGGAGTAGGCGCCCAAAGCAGCAGGGAGGAAAAGATCAAGGCATATTTCGTTTGCATGTTCGAGTGTGAGAGTGCGTTTTAGAAAAGAAACTTCAAGGCTATTTGCGTGTTGAATGGCTCGCCGGGTCCAATCCCGGGAGAGCCGCTGTAATCGCCAATGGTATCGCTGCTTTGGCCGAATCCACCGCCAATGTAGCCGCTGGGGGGCGCCAGGTTCACGCGATTGAACACGTTGAACATCTCAATGCGCAATTGCGCGTGCAGCCTTTATTTGATGGGGATGTTCTTGAAAAACGAGAGGTCCACATCACCATAGCCGGGGGCCCGAAGAACGTTGCGGCCAATGGTCCCGAAGCTGCCGTTCGCTGGATTTGCAAATGAGTTTGGATTGATCCATTGTGACGGCTGATGATTGCTGAGCCCTTGATCAACCCCTTGATATGCATTGCTGATCTGGTTCCCTCTCGCGGTGTTTTCCCCGGTTCCGCTGGCGTCTGACGAAGCATACACGTTAAAGGGCAGGCCGCTATGAAACGACAGGTTTGCGTTCGCCTGCCAGCCATGTGTCAGCCACCTCGGTCCGCGGCTCAAGCCAGGGATGTCATAAATCAAGTAGCCCGTGAGAGTACGCCGAATGTCATAGTCGGAATTCCCGTAATTACCTTTTAGATTCGTGCTGTCTTGGGGCAGCGCTCCCACATACTGAGTAACTTCATCCAGACTGTGGCTCCACGTGAAATTGACTTGCGAGATGAGTCCGTGCCAGCTTGCGGTCCGCAGCGATGTTTGCAGACCGTTGTAGTTAGAGGTACCAATGCTCTGAATCTCATCGATTACGCCAAAGTTGGAATATCGCGAAAAGTAAGGCCGGGTTGTTTGCTGGTAGGAAAAGCCGTTCGCGTCCGTTGTATTAACAAAGCCGCTACCCAGCGCCGCCTGGTTAATATCTCTCAAGATGAGAAGGTGGCGGCCTTCCGATCCAACGTAGCCAATCTGCAGCACGGCGTTCTTGCCTAGGCTCTTTTGAATATTCAAGTTGTAACTCATCATGTACGAAGGCCGGAAATCTGGGCTGACCGAGAAAAGGTTCACTACATTGTTCCCCGCAAGCGAAACGTTGCCCGTCGGGAAAATCGGCGCTCCGCCGGCTAACGTGTAGCCGTTTTGCTGAAGCGTGTAGACAGGCTGCGACCCCGCCGGGTTGCCTTCTACTCCGAGGGGGCCGTTATTGGCCACCGACGGAGTAGACAAACTCGACGAGTTATCCAGAAAAGGAACGATGGCAGGCGTGTCGAAGTAAATACCGAAGCCGCCCCGAATGACGAAGCCGTCGCCCGACTGTGGCTGATAAGCGAAGCCTAGCCGTGGGCTGAAGGCTTTCCAATATTGCGGATACAGATTGCCGATCTGCTTACCTACTGTAGCCAATCCTCCCTTCGCCGGATTGAACACCGAAAGGTCGTCACTCCCGTCATGAATAGGTCCTTCGTAGTCATAGCGCCCGCCGTAATTCAAGGTCAGCCGTTGCGAGACCTGCCACGTGTCCTGCGCAAATAGATCGAAGCTGTTCATCGTGACTTTGCGCTCTTGGTTTCCACGAACAATGGTCGATTGATAAACATAGCCACTGAGAAAGTCCGCCAAGGCGGCAATGTTTGTGTCGTAGTTTGGAACATTCAGCAAATTGCTCCACGGACCCTGCGCGCCGTTAAAGAAGAAAGCGCCGCGCGCGCCCGTGTTGTAGAAGGAGTCGATGCGTGCTTGCCGCACTTCGCCGCCAAAACGGAATTGATGCTTACCCGACGTGAAAGAAGCCGCATCGTTCACGTGGCCGGTGGCGTCGTTCCGGCCGGAGTTAGGTGTCAGTCCAATTGTGTCGAATCCACTGATTGAAATGAAGGGCGCCCCAGTAAGATTAGTTGAGTTCACTTGGGTATTCAGGCCTACTGCGACCGGGTTGAAGCTGTTATTCAAATCGGAGAAGACCTGATTAAAGTAGCTAATGCCGAAGAGCACCTGGTTAGTGAACCTAGGCGAAAGCGTTTGGTTGTAGATCAAGGAATAATTCTGAACGTGCAGCGGCGCAACCTGGTAATAATCTTGAATACGCGACCCGATGGGAGCAGTCTGGCTTCCCTGTCCAACAAACCACCGGAACGATAGGCGGTTGGCGTCGTTGAAGCTGTGGTCTATCTTCGCCAGCCCGTTGTTGCTGTAGCCGTGCTCCGGAGTGGGATCGAAGTAATTGCCGGGCGCCGCCGCACCTTGCAGGGCGCTCGAAGGCCACAGCGTTCCCAACAGCCTCAGCGATAGAGGATTCACCGGCACCCCATACTGTTGCATCAGGCTGATGGCGGATTGCTGGTAGTTTGTCGAAGGTTCAGTAGAGAGCGCCTGGTTGCCAATCAAGAACTGTTGCCGTTCGAATGTGGCAAAGAAGAACGTCTTGTCCTTAACGATGGGGCCGCCGGCGGAGAAGCCATACTGCTGGTTACGCATCTTATTCTTGGGCGTACCCTCCGGCGCGAAGTAGGATTGCGCGGCCAGCGCTTCATTGCGGTTGTAATAGTAAGCGGAGCCGTGCAGTTGATTGGTTCCCGATTTGATGATCAGATTGACGCTGCCTCCAGGGTTGCGTCCGGATTCGGGCCCCGGCTGTGTTTGCAGTGAAAACTCCTCCACCGCGTCCAGCGGCATAACGGTCCCGGCAATGCTCTGCACGCCACCTTGATTGACCGCCATGATGTTCCACCATTGGTCATTATTGTCGGTGCCTTCTATTTGCCAATTCATTTGATTGGCGCGAGCGCCGTTCACTGACCCGCTTGCGCCACCCGCATAGCCGGCGAAACCCGGCGACAACGCAATCATCTGAGTGAAATCGCGGCCGTTCAGCGGAAGATCCTGCACCGTGCGCGACGGCACATCGGTGGTCAGCGTCGTGTTGGTTGTCTCAACCTCCAGGCTGGCCGCTGCGACCTCCACTGTGGTGGTTTGTTGCGCCAGATTCAGCTTCACCGGAAGGTCGTATACCTGCCCCGCCGAGACGTGAACTGCATCCACGTGCAATTTCTGAAAACCCGCTTTGGAGACTTCAATGGCGTACTCGCCAAGCGGCAAATCCTGCAGCGAAAAGCCTCCCGTTGAAGACGACAGAGTGGAGTAGGGACGCCCAGTGGCGCTTTGCGTCGCTTTGACGGCGGCCTCCGCGATCACTGAGCCCGTCGTATCGGCAACGGAACCGCTGATCTCACCGCGGAAGGTCTGACCTTGGGCGAAACTTGCTAAGACAATACATGAAAAAAACACTGCGAATGCGCGGCGCATATTCCACCTCAATGGCGTTATGAGAAATCGCAAGGCAGAAAATCGGTGGGACGGGACCGACATGAACAGTGCGTCAATGCAGCTTTGCAATTGTGCAACCGCCGCCAAGCAAGCCAATCGGACCCGGAGTGGTTCCTAGAATTTCAGCACTGTCGAGTCTCTATTGTCAATACAGAAGTCTTCCGGGCGGCGGCGCAGACCCACGGCGTCATGTCGCTCTTCGCCCACGAGAAGTAGCTTCCGGGTGGCGCGTGATTCGGGTGATGCTCGCAGCTATCTTTTTCCATCAATAGATCCAGGGCACAAGCCGGCGTGTCACCCGGCTGTATTCCACATACTCCTTGCCGAATGCCTCCGCCAGGGCCATCTCCTCCACGCGGATGCGATATAGCAGCGCAGCAGTGGGAAATACCAGCATTATCGCCAGACTTACCCAATTGCGTTCGTTTATTCCAATTGCGGCAAAGATCAGCAGCATGCCCGTGTACGAGGGATGCCGCACCCACCTGAACAGACCCGTCTTGTGCAATGTCTGCTTCGCATGGATCGCAACGTTCGTACTGAACGATTGCCCGAGAGTAAAGATCGCTGTCCAGCGAATCACTAGTCCAGCTATCAGCAACACCAGCGCCGCCGTCCTAAGCCAATGCCAACTACCCGGCATTGTTCGCCCGTGCACCTCGGTGTACCATGTAGCCGCCCAGATCGACCCGAAGATCACCGGCAACAATAGCAAGAGCGACCCACGATCCTTAACCTCGCCGCTGCTCCGGCTGGTGCGTGTCACTACCTGGAGCAGAACCTCGGATGAGACCCAAGCCCAGTACAATAACCAGAACAGCCTTGCCACGCTCATGGCCTCCTCAGAGTCTGCCCCGATAGAAAAGATTTTGGTGCGGCGGTTCAGGCTACAGGGATTGTCAGTTTACCGGCCCCGATCATGCCCGTAATGGTTTCAAGCATAATGATCTTGATAACGTGTACGTCTCCATCGCGTCGAAGCAAATGCGTGACGCCAGGATACGGTCGTTCATCAAGATTTGTTTCGGTTATTGGCTCCAGTTCATAGCCTTTGAAGCCTGTACCCACGCTTCCCCAACAGACACACAAATCAATGTTTCCAAACGATTTTGGGCCCTCCCCTTCTACATCGTCGATCAAACCATCAAGGTTATTCTTAAATTCCACAGTGAGTTGCCTCGTGTGGAATGTCTTCTCCTCTCCGCGCGTGTACGGTGACACGCCAAGGGGATTGTCATCGGCAGCACGATAAAGCAATCCGGGCCCGTCTACTGGGCAGTTGTACTCGATTAAACAGTCATAGGTCTTGATCTGACTCGTCGCATAAATTTTGATCCCTGGGAAAACACCAAGGGCCGAAAGCTGATGGAACAGCCCCACAACGTCCTGTTCCGTTAGCGGCGTGCTGATAAATGTCGCCGGAGGTACGTGAAGCGGTGAAGAACGCGCATGAGTCCGAACGTTGAAAATCCAGTCAGCATGGTCTTTTTCGATCTGACGATGTTCCGGTGTCGCGGACTCACCGGGCGGACGTAATAGGCCACGCTGTTTCGCAAGGTATTGAACGGCTCGATCAGCCGACTTCTGTGCAAGCTCAAGAGCTTCAACCTCAAGCGTTTTGCGGCCCTGATCGGGCTTCGCCTCATCAAAATGCACCGCGACAAAGACGTTCCGACTGAACGTCTCGTATCTGGATGCCCCAATTTCAAAGATGTCGGCAAGCCTCTGGCGATTGACCGCAATCATCAATCCCGGATACAAGTAGTTCCGGTTCCTTACGCCGGTTGCAATTTGGTTCAGCTCACCCCAGACGCTCCCCTGGTACGGCACGAACCCATAAAGGTGAGGGGCGTACGCGTTCAACTGATCCGTGAACTGGCTCCGCTGGTCATCAGTCAATTCCTTTCGGATCCGGTCCGTGTCCCACTCCAGATACACACCGTCTTGGCGTATTTTGTCAGGCGGCGGAGCCGTTTGCTCTGCATGGTTGTCGTAATACTTCGGAAGGTCAAGAAAGCGGAAGGAGGGGCTCCGTTTTATCTGATGCGGGTAGAGAAACGTCGGTTCGATGTCTGAAGAGGACGAGTGACCGTTGTTGTCGACGAGTGTGAGCCTCGCCTTAATAGGAGCCAGCTGCTCTCGGCCAAGGAGCACTTGTCCCACTGCTGTCATAGTTCTAAGAAGCGTAGCCCAAATCGGAAATGAGCCCGCCAGTTTGCTCAGATTGCGGGGGCGAGTTGCTGCGGAAAACTGAACTTTGAGGTAAGTTCCACGCGCTAGAGCGTCGAGCGGTGAAGGATCTGTGTCCTCAGCCATCAAAGCCGCCTCCCGCCGTTTACCTTCAGCCCAGCTCCGACCATACTTCATCCGGGCTTTAATCGTGGTACTCCCTTGCTGCTTCGAGTGAATTACGATGTCGTCTGTGCCGTAAGAAAGGAAGGTCAGTCCAACACCCTTGTACCCCCTGTACATATTCCGCTTGTCTCTTTTACCCTTGAGTGCTGCCTTGTGCTTGTATGAGACGTTCGGGGCGAACACGCTGGTCACTTCTGCGAAGCTCATACCGATGCCGGTATCAAGAACACCGATCCAGTTGTCCGCTAGATTGACGGTCACTTCAATCGCGAACGGAGATGCAAGGCCCATCAGCTTTGCGTCTTCCACAGCGTCAATGGCGTTCTGCGCAGCTTCCGCTAGAACATCATAGTTCCCGTGATAGCTCTCCAATATCCCTTGAATCGTGCGGCGGCGGAATTCTAGATCAGAGATCCCGCTGGTCTGTTCCAAAGGGTCTACAGGCCATGATTGACCGTTCGGGAGGGTGGACACTCTCTTGAGTCTAGTGGATCGAATAGTCCGCATGACTAGATAGCCCCGGGCTAAGTTAATCATGGCTCTAGGGCCTGAATTGGACCTAAATGGCAGGTCACAAACGTTTGAGCCATCGAAGCCCGAAGCCCCCGGCACGGGAAAGATGCGTCTGATCACCTTGAAAGAGTTATGTCACGAGTTCGCACTTCCTAAGCGCTCGCCGAAAACTCGCTTCTGCATTGGACAAGGGCACGCCAGGTCTCGTCCAACCCAAGAATGGGGAAGAAGTTTGCGCGCCGTTTGCGCCGCATCTAAACGTTGCGAAGCTAGTTCCCGCTCTCCCAGCCGCAGATGAGCTAGGCCACAGCAATGTAGAGCGTCGGCGTAACCCCAGCCGTACTGCCATTGGGAAGACTCTGAGACGTCAACTTTGCTTTGCGAGCAAATTGAAAACACGGATTACCGGTCCGGTAGCCACCTTTAAGGAGTTTAATGTCGTGACCTCGGTGATGAAACCCTAGAGCATCACCATTGGATGTATAAACGCGCTATGCTTCCCCGCCTTTGAACCAGGACCAGTTGAGCAGCGCAGGACGAATTAGTAACGGGAAACGCCCCTCTCGTCACTTTACTCCCGAATCGTGGGGCCATCCGGAAGCTAACTTTAAAACCGCGCCTACTTAGCTTCACGCCCGCAGCGCAATAGCCGAAGCCCAATCAGCCGGCAGCGTTCCCTCCCCCAGCAGCTTTCCTTTCTCCAGATACCGAATCGTTTTGGCGAATTTCGCGGCATGTGGATCGTGCGTCACCATGATGATCGTTTTGCCGAACTCACGATTCAGGCGCGTCAACATGGTTAGTACGTCTTCCGCCGCCGCCGCGTCCAAGTTACCGGTGGGCTCATCGGCCAGAAGCAGATCGGGGTCCGTGACAATCGCGCGCGCAATGGCCACTCGCTGTTCCTGGCCGCCCGATAGCTGCTTCGGAAGATGCTTCAGCCTGTCGCCTAAGCCGACCAGCTTCAACGCCGTTTCCGCGTGTTCGTTGCGCTCTTTCTTGTTGAGCCGGGTCAGCTTCAACGGCAGTTCCACATTTTCCAAAGCACTCAAGACCGGAAGCAGGTTGAAAGATTGGAAGACGAATCCGATGTGCTCGTTGCGCCAGTGGGCGATCTGCTTATCGCTCATCTGTCGCAGGTTAGAACCTAGCACTTCGATTTCACCGCCAGTCGCTTTGTCCATGGCCGCGATGAGATGCAGTAACGTAGACTTGCCGGATCCCGAAGGTCCCATCAGAGCCACAAAGTCACCCTTGTGAATCTGGATGTCAACTTCGTCGAGTGCCGCTACTCGAAACTCGTCGCGCACATACTCTTTGCTCAAACTTCGCGTTGTGACAACCGTCTCGCCCATTTTGTTTGCTCTTTCCTCTTCCCTAACTACTTGGCTTGAACCTTTCCGCCATCCTTCAAAGTCGCCGGAGGTCCGACGATCAGGTCTTCGCCACCAATCAGCCCGCTCGCAATCAGCACGCCTCGCTCTGAATTACCAGCTGTGGTGATGGGCCGTTTTCGCGCATGACTGTCCACCACTACGAACACGCTGCCATTCTGCACCGCGCCTGCCGGGATGACAACCAGGCGTCTCGCCGTACTCGCTGCTTCCGCTTTGATATCGCTCACGAAAGACACCGTGGCATTCATATCGGGGCGTAGATAGCCATCGGGATTCACTACCTGCACTTTCACCTGAACTGTTGCCTTCGCGCGGTCAGCTTCCGGCGAAACCTGTTGTATAAATCCCTGATACTTGCGATCCGGGTATGCATCGGTCGTCACCACACCCTTCTGCTGCGGCCCCAGCTTTGGAAAATCGTTTTGGCTGATGTCGAGTTCCACTTGCAGATCGGTGAGATCCGCCATGGTGACGATGTAGCCCTTGGCGCCTTTGTCCCCTACGAATCCCGTGCTGATGAACTCGCCCTTCTCTACGTTGCGATCGAGAATCGTACCTGTCACGGGCGCTTTGATGATGGTGTTGTCCAGCTGATTTTGCGCGTAGGCAAGTGCCCCGCGAGCCTGCTCGATTTGCCCGCGAATCTGATCGATCTCCTCGCTGCGCGGACCCAGCACCGACAAATCCATTGTCCGTTCCAAGCTGGCCACTTTCGCTTCGTACCCGTCATACCTTGCTTGCGCGTCGTCGAGCGCCTGCTTGGCTAAAACACCTGCTTGAGTCAACTCCTTGGTGCGATCCAATGAGACTTTTGCGTTAGCCGCGTCGGCCTTTCCCTGATTCACATCCGCTCGTGCTTTTGCCACCTCCTCAGGACGCGACCCGTGTTGAGCCTCAGCCAACTTCGCCTCCAAATTGGCGAGTTGCCCTTTCTCCTGCTGCACCTGGGCCCGGTATTCGTCGTCTTCCAGTCGTACCAGCATCTGCCCGGCATGCACACGGTCGCCTTTGTCGACGCCGATCCAAGCCACGCGGCCGTTTACTTTCGAGGCGACTTCAATCTTGTGCGCCGCGATGATATAACCGGTAGCGCTCAGCACAACTTGCTGCTCGCCCGAGGAGGAAGCCGTCATGGGCGATGGAACCTGCACCACTTGCACGGGCACAGCGGCGTTCAACTTCTCATAACCGAGCACGGCGCCCACAGCAGCAACACCAATCACGGCGGCAAGAAGGGCAAATTTAAGGATTGGCTTCGGCTCGCGCTCGCGACGCGCGGTGCGATCGATTCGAAGGCCTTTGAGTTCTGTTTCCATTTCGTAAACCGGCAGCCGCCCTTTTACGTTTCACGCAAGGCGGTTAATATCTCTTTCTTGGCAGCCTGGCGCGCCGGCAGTAAACCGCCGACAGCGCCCAGGATCATGGAAAAAACTAATCCAATCGCCATCACTTCCGGCCCGATGCGGAAGTTGAAGCTGGTTTCGCTGAACGTGATGAAATTGCCTAACCCGGTGGTTACGTTGTTCAAGGGCAGCACGATCACGCACGCGACGATACCGCCGACAAGCGCCAGCAGTAATGATTCAAACAGGAAGCTGAGCATGATGCTGCCCCGGGTGAATCCCAGAATTCTCAGCGTGCCCACCTCTTTCGCGCGCCGCGCCACAGCGGCGTACATGGTGTTCATGGCTGCGAAGGAACTGCCAACCGCCATGATGATGCACACGAAGAACCCGAGGAACTGCAATGGTGCGGCGGAAATCATCTGCGCATCGTAGTATTCCTTTTCCGTCAGGACGGTGAGATTCAAGCGGCGATCGGTCTCAAGCGATTTCCGCAGCGCGCCCGCGGACACCTCATCGGTCGCTTGCAACAGAGCCGAGCTGTACGCATCCGGCCGGTTGAAATCCGAAGCCACCTGGTTGCCATCCCCGAAGACCTCGCTGTCAACGGCGCTGCCTCCGCTATCCATCACGCCCACTACAGTCCACACACCTTTTCCAAACTTCAATTGTTTCCCGGCCTGCGCTCCCGGATAGCGCTTAGCGATCCCTTTCCCGACCACTACCTCGCGCTGTCCGGCATTAAACCAGCGACCCGTCAGGATCTTCAACTTGCGCATTTCGATTCCCTGGGGGGACAAGCCCCGCACCGTCACGTTGCTGCCTTGCGGGTTATCGACATTCGGCAAGTTGATGACGGAGACCACCTCAATCGACGCCATGGGCTGCCCATCGCTGCCGGTTGCGATTCCGGGAAAGATTTTGACCGTCTGAAATTGCTCTTTCGTAAACACGCTGGTGAGCTCCGCATTTCCACCCTTGCGCAACATCAACAGCTGGAGCGGATTCCCCGTCTTTGAAAAAGCCGATCTGAGCCCGGATACTAGACCCAGCACAGCCAGCAACACCGCTACGGTCATCGCGATTCCGGCGGCAGTCATAAGCGTGGTCGTTTTGCGGACTACCAGATTGCGGACATTGTAGGAGAGAGGTATCGCCATGATGGTGGCCTTATCCGCTGTAGCGGAGCGACTCTAGGATATTGGTGTGCGAAGCGTTCCAGGCCGGCACAAAGGAGCTGACAAAGCCGACAAAAAGCGCTACGCCCAGTGCGATGAGAGCCGTGAAGGGCGTCATCGACAAGCCGTGGAGCTGTGCCACAAATGCCTGTCCCACCTTCCCAACCCCCACCGTCAGGATGCTTGCGAGCACCAAGCCAAGAATGCCGCCAATCAGCGAAATCGAGATCGCTTCGCCGATGATCATGCTGAGGATCGCCTCATTAGTGAAGCCCAGCGTCTTTAGTACTCCCACTTCTTTGATGCGTTCGCGGACCGACATTGCCATGGTGTTGCCCGACACCAGCAGAATGGTAAAGGTGACGGCAGCGCAGATACTCAGCAGAAAAAGCTTGATGTTCCCCAGAAAGGAAACAAAGCTCAAAGCGAACTGTTGTTCCGATTCCGTTCTGGTAGGTGGCGACGCTTCGGCGAACATCGTATCCACTGCCTTGGCGATGCGCGGAACGTCCTCCGGGCTGTCAGCCAAAGCCGCGATTACACTAACATAGTTGCGGCGCCCCAGCGGCAGCGCATCGCGCAGGTAATCGTAGTTGAAGAAGAGCGATTGGCTCGCGTCCGGATCTTCAAATATGCCGACGACCTTCAAATCGAGCGTCACCGGGTAGATGTCGCCAACCAACGTAACCCTGTCGCCCAGTTTCAAATTCAATTTCTCGGCCAAGTCCCGCGATATGACGCAGCCGGTGCGGTTCGTGATGAAGGCTTTACGCTGCTCCTCCGGCATCTCCATCTGAGTCCGGATGCCCATGAACGGCTTGGGCTCCACTCCGAAACGGGCGAAGAAGTTTTTCTGGTCGCGGTTATCTTTGTAAGTTCCGCCAAACCAGTTCCAAACTGATACTTCCTTTACGCCCGGAACAGCGCGCACTTTCGCTTCATACGCGACGGGAATGGCCTGAACGAGTGACACTCTGTGCCGCACCACCAGGCGCAGCGCTTGGCCGGGAGTCGCCTGTGAGTAGAAGAGGGCGTGGTAAATCGCAATCAGAACACCCAGCAAGCAGAGTGACACTGCCACGCTCGATATGGTGAGTATGCTGCGCCTTCGATTGCGCAGGCTGTTTTTAAATGCTAACGAGAAATATCGCATGGCGCCGCTCCAGATTGATACAACCAGATTTATGAGCTCAGGTTTATTAAGCTAGGGTACCGTATATATCGCCGTGCCTCCCCTGTGCCGCGTGACGCGCCGGATTGGCCCGATGAACGGTAGCAAAAGGAGATACGAAGGGTTGGACTCTCCAGTTCGGTCAAAGTTGGGGCGCGGCTGGACTGAGGCGGACGAAGGATTTATGCGCTTGGCGCTCCAACTGGCGCGGCGGGCCGAAGGCGCAGGCGAAGTTCCGGTAGGCGCTGTTGTAGTACAGGACGGGGCGGTAATCGGCAAAGGCTGGAACCGACCGCTCGTCTCGAATGACCCGACTTCGCACGCTGAAATCGAGGCCCTAAGGGCGGCCGCTTTACACTTGCAGAACTACCGCCTGCCTGGCACGACACTGTACGTGACAGTTGAGCCGTGCGCCATGTGCGCGGGCGCCATTGTGGTGGCGCGAATAGAGCGCTTAGTATTCGCGACTCGCGACATCCGCTTCGGTGCGGTGCGCAGCAAGTTTGCAATAGCCGATTCGGACCTGTTGAATCATCGCGTACGAGTGGAGGAGGGATTGTTCGCCGCTGAAGCAGCCGATTTGCTTGGGAGCTTTTTCCTCCGCAAACGAAGTTAGTCATGAACAAAAAAAGGCCGGACGAGAACCGTCCGGCCGGAAAAGGCGCCTAAATGACTCTGTTCGACAGTTATGTGATAAACAGCTAGGCAGCCCGTCTAACCGGAAACTTCAGAACAGGCTTTGCTTTGGGGATCTCCGCGGTTTCGACGGGGAAGATGCTCACAACCTTGGCCTCTCCGCGTCCCGTGCTGCTGAAGTACTCATCCACGGGGAACAACGCGTGCGGTTCTAGTTCGCGGAATGTCCGCCCTAGCTTCTGCTCAATCCGGTAAATGTCGTGGAAAAACTCTCCACGATCGAGATTAAGCTTGCGGCAGCAAAGTTTCCAGTCCGCTCCAAGCAGGAAGTGGTACTTGAAAATCTTGTGTTGGTAGTCATCGAGCGTACGCCGGCTCACAAGACAAAAGTCAGCTATAAATTCTTCGTTTTTTAAACCCCAAACAGATTTTCGCTGTCGGCCTGGATTAGCTTCCAGCGACACCCGGCTAATGTACTTCTCTTTCGAGGTACACTGCCGGAACCGCGCATAGCAAGCGCGGAAGATGGCCCTAAAAACGCAGTTACAGGGGGTTGACACCCCTGCACGTCCCGGTCTGAGACCGAGGCCGTAGCAGTGCGCGCACGACTGCTGAGCGAGGGCAAGAGTTTCCGAACGGCTCCACTCCATAATTGTTTTGTTTTTTCTCCAACCGCCTTTGGCCCCCTCCGAACGTTCCGGGCTTCGTCGGTAATCAGTGTATGAATACACAATAAGGTGCTTGGAATTTGCGCAAGGCTTTTCTTCTATTCTTCGCTGTGAATTACCCGAGAATTTTTGCCTCATTTCCACACAAGTCTCTAACCGATAACACCTTACGCCCATGTATTAACGGGGACATTATGGTGGTATCGTTGGGTATATTTTCGCCAATCAGTCGGACCCTATTTCCACGTGGAATTTAATTCGAACTCAGGTAAAGTGACATTTCAGGTCTTGCAGAGACGCCTGATCGAGTTCGTAAATGCGCGCGTTCAAAACGGCGACTTCACTGAGCGCGGGCTCGCTAAGATCCTTGGCATCTCGCAACCACAGATTCACAACGTCCTAAAAGGCGCTCGCAAACTGCGCCCCGAGTTGGCAGACCGGCTTATTAGGAAGTTCGAGATGAGTGTCCTCGATCTGCTCGAAGCGGGCGAGATCTATGAGGAGATGCTGGCCAGGGGTCCCATTACAGTCACCGGCGCCCCGGGTCGCTTCACGGTTGGCGAACATGTTCCACCAAGAAGGCTCAACGATGCGGGTACGGTGAAGAAACCGGCTCGCCAAGAACTGCGCAGCTTAAAAGCGCGTGCCGGCAAAGCGAGCTAGCCAGCCACTCAGCTGCGGAGCAGTGCCTGCCGGGCTGTTACTTACGAAGCGACCACCAGAAAGATCTGAGTGGTTCACAAGAGACGCTGAACCGAAGCAATTTCCCTCCACGTTTCCAAGCGGAGCACTCCATACCGTTCTGGAACCCGGCCTGAAACAAACTCGACATTCCTGCGCGCTCGCGCTGCTCTTCTGCTCCCGCTCTTAGCCTAATCGCGCCTTTTCGCGACCGCCCTAATTCTATGAAGACTAGAGGCTTACGCGAATGTTCGCCGCTTCTCTGCGCGCCGGTTCAAGGGCGGCTGGGCGCATGGTCTCACGGATGCCTTTTCCCATACCGAAGCCGAAGCAAAAAAGCTTCAGCAACGGAGAAGGAAATGAACGCCGCAGGCATAAAAACAGCCCCCTCAAACACGCACTCACAAGATGAGACTGCCCGACGTGACGATTTGATCTTGGAACACCTGCCGCTTGTTACCGCGATTGCAGCGCATATACAAAGATCACTGCCCGTGCACATTGAACTCGACGACCTGGTTCATGCAGGAGTGATGGGGCTGTTTGATGCAGCGACAAAGTATCAGACTGACAAAAAGGTGGCTTTCCCGGCGTATGCCAAGCACCGGATTCGCGGCGCCATCCTCGACAGTCTGCGGCAGATGGACTGGGCCTCCCGCGATTTGCGCAAACGTTACAAGCAAGTGGAAAGCGTCACTCGCGAATTGGCTACCCGGCTCAATCGCGATCCCAGCGAAGCTGAAGTGGCCAGGGAGATGGGCTTAGATTCCCGGCGTTGGCAAGCACTGATGGTCGACTTCCGCAGCCTTGGATTAGCTGCTGCCACACAGAGTCGCGTCGAACGAGATGAGCAGCCGCTTCCGGAGACACCGTGTTCGGCGACACTTTGTCCCGATCAGGTTTTTGCGCGTTCTGAGCTGCGCGAGAAGCTTATGTCAGCTATCGAGACGCTGCCGGAACGCTACCAGCAGGTGGTGAAGCTTTACTATGAACGCGACTTGACTATGAAAGAGATCGGCGACATTCTCGGCGTCAACGAGAGCCGCGTATCGCAGATTCATAAGAGCGCGTTGGAGCGCATGAACACTGCCATGAGCGGCAGCGGGATTCATTCGGCCGCCGCATTTTAGCTTTCCCGACCGCCCGGAAATCCTACTGCACTGTCAACCGATAAGGAAGAACGCGCAACATGCCACCTTTCAACAGCGCCGGGCCAGGTAGCCCGGGCACGGTTTTGCGCAAGCGGGTCTCAATGGCGGCTTCCGCGCCCATACCGGTGGAAGAATTGGCAAGGACGTCAAAGAGACTTCGACGCGGCGGGAACATCACCAGATTGGTATCGCCGGTCGCCGGAAGATGGGCGCGTTGCCGAACAACTGCAATCGCTTGATCAATCCCGCCCAACTGATCTACCAGCCCGTTTTCCCTCGCCTGCGTCCCCATCCAGACCCGGCCTTGCGCAATGGTGTCGATTTGATCGTACGTTTTCTTACGCGCCGTCGCCACTTTGCCAACAAAAGATTGGTAGGTCGTCTGTATCGATTCGTGAAGCTTCTGCTGAGCTGCGTCCGACAGTGGAACGTCCGGGAAATCCATATCCGCCAACTTGCCGCGTTTCAGGTTGTCGGTTTGGACGCCTAATTTGTCAAACAGGCCGTGCAGGTTCGGCCTGACGTAGAGTACGCCGATGGAGCCCGTGATGGTATTTGGATAAGAAATGATCGAGTCTCCCGTGAGCGATATCAAATATCCGCCTGATGCTGCCACATCGGACATCGAAATGACAAAAGGCTTAACGGCGCTGAGCAATTTCAGCTCATGAAGGATTTCGTCCGAAGCGACGGCATCGCCGCCCGGTGAATTGACGCGCAGGATCACGCCCTTGATGTTGCTGTCTTCCCGAACCTGACGGATTGCCTTAGCGAACTGTACGGACGAGATGTTCTCTTGATTCCCAAATGAGCCATTTGGATCACCCGTGATGATCTCTCCTTCGCCTACCAGCATGGCGATGCGATCGCCGCGTCCTGGAGCAGCTCTGAAATAGGTTTTCAGGCTCAGCTTATTTATGTCACCGACGCCGGTTCGCTTTTTCAGATCGGCATAGACTTGGTCTTCATACCCAAGTTCATCCACCAATCCGGTCGCCTTCGCCTGTTTAGCCATAAACGGACCCATGTCGACGAGCGTCCGAATCTCGTCAGCCGACTTGTGGCGGCCCTGCCCGACAGCCGTGCAAAAGTCGCCGTAGATCTGATCGAGAACTTGGCCGAGAACTTCGCGGGTTTCCGGCGTCATATTATTCCGGGTGAACATGTCGCCCGCGTCTTTGTAGCGGCCGATGTGATCCACTTGCACGCTCACGCCGAGCTTGTCGAGCGTGTTCTTGAAGTACATCTCTTCAAGACCAAAGCCCTTCACCTCCAGCATGTCGTCTGGCGAGATAAAAACCTTATCCGCTATGGTGGCCAGGTAATAAGCTTTCGAGCCGGGACGCTGCAGATAAGCGTAAACCGGCTTTCCGGATCTCTTGAAATCCGCCAGTTCCTGCCGAACCTCCTGCAATTTGCCCCAGCCCGCAGTCACGCCGCGCGGCTGAAGGAGGACGGCCTTGATGCGATTATCTTTAGCGGCGGCGCGCAGCGATGTCCAAACATCGCGCACGGTGGGAGCACTTTGCGATTCAAAGAAGGGGATTGGAACGTCAACCGGAGCAGCTTCCGGCAATTCGCCGTCCAGGGTAAGCACTAGAACGGAGTTTGCTTCGACGGTTGGTTGCTTGTTAGCAAAGAGGCGGCCGATAGCAAGGACGATAATGACGCTACCAAGGACGGCGACGATGACGCCAACCAGCACACCCAAAAGGAATTTACCCATAGCGAATGAGACAGTTCTCCCAAGGGAAGCGTAGCAATAACGCTTGCTGGGCCGCTATTGGGTAACCGGCTGCGTCACCGGCGTCGGGATCAAGCCTTTTTGCATGGCGTATTCCACCAGACTGGCGCGATTGTGGATGTCGAGCTTGCGCATGAGATTCAACTTGTGCGCTTCGACGGTTTTGATGCTGAGGGAAAGTTCAGCGGCAACTTCGCGAACCGTGCGTCCTTCAGCCAGAAGGCGCATCACTTCCTGTTCGCGGGTGGTGAGCACGGCGCCGCGCGGATAGCCTTCGTTGGAGCTAGCCAAGGCGCGCAGGTCCGGTACTATTTTGGACAGACCGCGCGGGCTCTGGTCGTCAGTGAAAGCAATCTGACGGATACCCGCCAGCAACTGCGCAGGGGGGCTGTTCTTCAGCATGTAGCCACGAGCTCCGGCGTTCACCGCGCGTTCCAGTTGCTCGGGCCCATCTTCGTTGGTCAGGAACAGGATGGCCACGTTAGGCTGCGCTTGCCGGATAGCAAAGGCCGCCTGCTGGCCTTCTCCATCCAGTAACGCCAGATCCATAATCACGAGATCGGGAATCACCAGATCAGGTCCAGCTTGACCAACTTCCGCCTGACCGGAACCAGCCTGGCCAGGCACTGCCGCTCGCACTTTCTCTAAAGCCTCTGCAGTGTCGCAAACTTCATCGATAACTTCCAGATCGCTCTCAGCCGATAAGAGCGTTCGCAATCCACGGCGGAAAAGCAGGTTGCCGTCTGCGATCAAGATTTGACTTACTCGTTTACCGCGTCCCAAATTCGTGTTGTCCAGTCACTTACCCTTATCGGAGCTCTGGCGATCAGCTTTAGGAAAGTAGACAAACGATGCGTTTATAAGGGTGGGACCCGCTACCTACACGGCGGTCTTGCGCGAGGGAGTGGCTCTTTTCAAAGCGCTTTCGAGCAACTTGACCGTTTCCCGGTCGTCTGTTTCACGGGCTCGGTCGAGCGCCGTATGCCCCGCGCTATCTCGCAGCCCGGGGTTAGCCCCGCGGCCGAGAAGTAACGCCACCGCGCCGGTTCGCGAAACGGAGGCAGCAAGCATGAGCGGAGTGGCCCCGGATTCCCGATCGCCCGTGTCGATCCGGGCGCCACGATCGAGCAGAAGCGTGATCACCTCCGTGGCGCCCGCCAGCGCGGCATTGTGCAAGGGTGTACCGCCTGAGGCATCCAGCGAATTGCTATCGACGCCGCGGTCAAGAAAAAGCTGGACCAGCGCTTTTTGCCCCTTGAGTGCCGCTTGGTGTAGGTAAGTGGAACCGCTGGGAGACCATTGATTTAAGTCGAAGCCGCCATTAATAAGCAGGCGGGCAATCTCGGTCCGGCCACGCAGAGTGGCAGACTCCATGGCGTTCTCGGCCGCCGTCCGGCAGTCTTTTCGCTCCAGGGCCAGGTGCTCAAGCGCGGCAATGGCGCCTTCGTTTTTGTACGCGAGTGCCAGATCAATCGCCGTTTGGCCGGACTTGTCTCGTTCCGCGGTGTCCGCGCCCGCCTTGACCAGAATCTCAATGAGCGCGGCGGATCCTTTGATACAGGCTTCCTGAAGGGGGCCTCTGCCGTCTTGTAGCCGGACTCGCTTGGGATCTGCTCCATGACGGAGCAGTACCGGCACAACGGAAGCTTGGGCAAACAGGACAGCCTCGTCGAGAGGCGTATGACCAGTGGCGTCGGTCGAATCGGCTTCGGCGTGCGCTAAGAGCAGCAACTCCGCGATCTGATCATAGCCATAGCGCGCGGCCACATGGAGTAACGTGCGCCCGTCCAGGTCGCGGACGTCGACGCGGGCGCCGGCAGCAAGCAGCAGCTTCACAGCGGCAGTTCGACCGGCCAGAACCGCCCATTGAAGCGCCGCCGGGCCGGACTGCTGGGCGTTTACGTCAGCTCCGTGCGCCAGCAGAAAAGAAGTAATCGCCGTGTTGCCCGACCAAGCCGCATAGAGCAAAGGAGTATTGCCGGGAACGTCACGCGCATTTACGTCAGCGCCTAAGGCAATCAGCCGCTTGGCTTCCGCCAGATTGCCGGCGCGAACCGCCGCGTGGAGCAGTTCAGAACTAGCGGGAAGCCGGGGCGGTGGAATAGCGGGAGGGTTGGATGCTGCTTGCGGAGTCCCTTTGAGCAGCCAAGCGCACAGCGCCAATGCCGCCATCAACCGGAACATGCCCACAGCGTATCACCATCCACACACTGTGGGCTAAGCGCAACCATCAGAACAGAATAGGCGCCGCAGAAAAGCCCGACGCCACTCGCCAATTACGAACCCGCAGGGGCCGGGACTGCCGCCGTAACGTGCTTCTCAAGCATCTTCTGGAACTCCGGCTTGCCGATAGCGCCGACCTTCTGCTCGACGACCTGGCCACCCTTAAAGAGAAGAACCGTGGGAATCCCGCGGATTCCGTAGCGGCCGGCAGTCTGTTGATTCGCATCCACATCCAACTTGCCAACCTTAATCTTGCCGGCGTAATCGGTCGCGACCTGGTCCACAGTCGGGCCCATCATGCGGCACGGACCGCACCACTCCGCCCAAAAATCCACCAGAACGGGTACGTCCGAATTCAGGACATCTTTGTCAAAGCTGTCGTCTGTAAAGGTCAGTGTGTTGTTGCCTGCCATGTCAAATCTCCTATCGTTTGATGACTATCTCACAGTTTTGATTCACACCGCTTCCCTTGCCAGTAGGACAGGTTACGGCGGCCGGCAGCACTGGGCTAAACTGAAGGCACACAATTTTAACGTAAGAAGGTTTTTGCCATTCGCCGCGTTGCCGTTATCGCCTCTCTCCTGCTCCTCCCAACCCTCTTGGATCTGCCCGGCGCCTCGCTGCTGGCTCAAGCGGCACCGGGAGGTGCTCGCGATATTGGAGAGAACGGATTCAGTGTCAGCATCTCGCTATTTTCAGCGCTCGCGGCCATCAATGCAGCCGGATACGACTCGGGCATTGATTCTCCCCTGAATGATAATTACCGGGTGCGAACGCAAGTTCGCGAAGCCCTAGCCAAAGAGAAAATCCCAAGCCTGCCGGAACTGAAGTCCTTCTACAAGGACCACAAGAAGCCGTCCGGCGCAGCCGATCTGGGCCAATATATTTCCTTTGCGCTGCTGGCCGGAGGACCACCCGATTTCAAGTTGCCGACGGGCGCCTTGCCTCCGGATGTAGAACCGCTCAGGGGTTTTAGTGAGTTGCTGGCGCGCTTCTACCAAGAGGCGAAGATTGAAGATTTGTGGAACCGTTCTCAGCCGGCCCTGAGCGCGGCCATGGGGCAGTATCAAGAGGCGGTGATCGCGACCTTGTTCGAGACCAACGGGTACTTGCGCAATCCCTCCGGCTATTTGGGGCGGCGCTTCCAGATTTACCTCGATCTATTGGGCGCCCCCGATCAGGTGCAAGTACGAAGCTACAGAGACGATTACTACGTCGTCATCACGCCCACCAACACACCCGTGGTGAATGAGATTCGAGACGCGTACCTGGAGTACCTGCTGGATCCGCTGACATTCAAGTACAGCGAATCGATCAAACAGAAGAAGGCCCTCGCGAAGTACGCGCAAGAGGCGCCCGCACTCGACTTGGCGTACAAGGACGATTTTTCGCTGTTGCTGACAAAGTGTTTGGTGAAGGCAATCGACAGCCGGTTGATACACGGGAGCGCCCAGAAGCGGGAAGCGTTCGTAAACCAGGCCATGGGGGAAGGATTCATCCTGACGGCCGTGTTTGCGGATTTGCTTACGGTGTATGAGAAGCAGCAGGGTTCGTTTCAGTTGTACTATCCGGACCTGGTGAATGCCATCGACGTACGCAGAGAAGAGAAGCGGCTGAAGACGGTAGCTTTTGTGGACAAAGTGGCGCCGCGGTTGGTGGCGCCGCCCGCGAAGATGCAACTGGAGCCCGCCGAAGAGACACTCCAGACGGCCGAAGGGCTGCTGGGACAGCGCGATTTCGTGGACGCCCGCAAAGGTTTCGAGAAAGCGCTGCGGGAAACCAGTGAGAAGGCAAAGCAGGGACGCGCTTTCTACGGTCTGGCGGTGATCGATCTTGGCGAGAAACGTTGGGATGAGGCGCTCAATCTCTTTCAACGTACGGTCGACGCGAATCCCAATTCCGCGATCGCGGCCTGGTCGCATTATTATCTAGGGCAACTGCAGGTTAAGTCCGGAGACATGGATAAGGCCACGGCAGAATTTAAGCTTACGCTTGCAACCGAAGGCGCTTCCGCGAAGGCGCGGGAAGCCGCGGAGAAGGCGTTGCAAAGCAGTTCAGGAGAGATCAAGCAATGAGATTCGAATTTTTAACCAAAACGGCTGCCAAGTTAATGTTGGTAGCCATTCCCCTGGCAGCGCGGCAGACGCCACCCCCAGCGGCCCCCGCCCAGTCACAGCAACCGAAGCCGAAATCCCAAAAAGAGGTTGAGGCATTACAGAAGGTGCAGGCAGCAGCACAGGCGAACAATTTTGATGGCGAAATTCAGGCCATCAACTATGTGCTCGAAAACTTCGCAGACACCGAATACAAGGTAATGCTGCTTGGCATGGCTCAGGAGGCGGCTCAGAACAAAGGCGATTATGCGGGGGCCGTGGCCTTTGGAGAGCAGACGGTGCAGGCAGATCCAAACAACATTCCGGCACGCGTGTACATGGCCGAGAGCATCGCCCAGCACACCCGCGAGAACGATCTGGACAAAGAGCAGAGCCTCAAGAAAGTGGACGAGTACGCCAATAAGGCGCTGGATCTGCTGAAGAGTTCCACAGCTCCACCAACCGGGACGCCCGACGCTCAATGGCCGGACCTGAAGAAGCAGTTCACCTCGCAATCGTATGACGCGCTAGGGCAAGCGGCGGATCTACGGAAGAAGTTCCCGGACGCGATTCAGGACTACAAGAATGCTTTGGACGCTCAGCCTGCCAACGCCGTCGCCGAGGCACGCCTCGCCAAAGCTTACGTCGACGCCAAGCAATATGACGATGCGATTGCGACGGCCGATAAAGTGTCCGCCATGAGCGGGGCGCCGGCCGTAGTGAAGCAGTTCGCGCAGACGCAAAAAGACAACGCGACAAAAATGAAGAACGCCGCCGCGGCTGCACCAGCACCGAAGTAGCCGGGGCCTGTCTGATGCCGCGCCCTGATCAAACGCGGACGGCTCAGCGCGGCGCAGAGAACGTCGCGGCTGCGGTTCCGCTCGAAACCCTTGAAGACAAGCTTGGATACAGGTTCCGTAAGCGCGAACTGGTAACGCGTGCTCTCACCCATCGTTCAGCTTTAGGAGATCGCGGGCCCGGGGCCACAGAGCGCGGCTCTGACACTGGCGAGAGCGGAGACAATGAACAGTTGGAGTTTCTAGGCGATTCCATTCTCGGCTTCATCGCCAGCGAAGCTCTGGTGCTGCGTCATCCCGGAGTGCACGAAGGCCAGCTCTCGCAATGGAAAGCACATCTGGTGAGTGCGACGCACCTGCACGAGTGCGCGCTTGACTTAGAGCTTGGGCAGCATCTGCTGTTGGGTAAAGGCGAAGAACGAAATGGCGGGCGGGAGCGCAAGACGCTGCTGGCGAACGGCCTGGAAGCGGTCATTGCGGCGATTTATTTGGATGGCGGCATGGAACGCACCCGCCTGTTTATTGAAGAGCACGTGTTGAGCCTTTTGGAAAGTCCCGACGACGTAGAGTCAATCGGGCTGCTGAATCACAAGAGTGTTCTGCAGGAGAAGACCCAAGCCATGGGGCTGCCTGTGCCGCGTTACACCACGGTTGAGGCAAGCGGGCCCGAACACGCCAAGGTCTTCACAGTGGAGGTACGTATTGGGAATAGATTCGCCACGTGCGCCGGCGGTAGCTCAAAGAAAGCAGCCAGCCAACGTGCCGCCCAACTTTTATTGGAGCATCTGAATACGGCCGATGAGAACGGCAAGTCCAATTAACGCCCGGCAACGCACCGCGGCCAACTACTGATCGCCGTCTTCAAGGACACTTAGGATCTCACGAAGTTCGCGGCGCACCTCTTGAAAGACCGCGGCGGCGCCGGAAAACAGTTCGGCTTGCCTGCGAGGCGCGGCGGGCTTAGGGGCATCGCGCTTAGGTCTCGCTTCAAGAACCTTGCGAGCGCCTTCAATGGTGAAGCGCTTGTCATAAAGAAGGCGCTTGATCTCAAGCACCAACTCCACATCCTTGCGGCGATACAGGCGATGGCCGCTTCCGGATTTTTTCGGCCCGAGCCCCGCAAATTCAGACTCCCAGAACCGCAGCACATAAGGCTTGATGCCCGCCAACCTCGCCACTTCCCCGATGCGGAAGTAGAGCTTATTGGGAATTTCCGGATCTGGCGCGGGATGGGGAGCCAAATCTTCCATGTGGCCGCAGCTGCTGCGCCCTCAATTGTAACGGAGATTGGGGCATCTACGAGCGAAAAAGTAGCGTGGCCCCGGCAGGCGAGTGCGCTGAGACAAAGATGGCGAAGAGCCGCTATGATCAGAGGTATGACGACGGTTCGCATCACAGAAGCCGAACTTGCTCGCAATGTTCGTGCCGTGCGAACTGGAGCACGGAATCTATCGTGCCCAGTCGCCGCAACAGGCATCCGAACGGCATAGCTATCTGGATAAGGTCCTCGCGGCCATCCCCGCCGAACCCTCTACCCGCGAGATCGGCAAAGTCGTCGCCCAGCTCGATGCCGAAGCTCGGATGAATGGGCCGTGATCCCGTTCGCAGGCCTGCTCATCGGTGGAACCGCGCTTCAGTTCCGCTATGGCCTGGCGATGTCGAACGTGAGCCACTTTCAGAAAATTTCGGGGCTGAGCGTCGTCCCGTTCCGAGAGCAGCGCCCCCTTTTCCTTCCTGGGAGCAATGCGGACGGAGCGGTTAGGGAGAAAATCGGACGGAAGAGAGAGTACTCTTAGGGCCACCGGATTTTGCTCCCTCCGTCCTAATTTCCTCCTTTTGAGTTGAACAAAAGAGACAGGTATACTGAGGGCGATGGTCACACAGATAAGTTCCACCGCTTGGTTTGACGCAGTTCTTAGTCATGCCTGAAAGCTCAGATCAGCCGATCCTCCCCGGGCAGACGACTGCCCAAAACGAGGCAGTGGAGACAGTGCTTAGGCGTATGGAGGACCGCGAGATATTCGTGCCCGCCTACCAGCGGGATTCTGATGAGTGGGACGAGGACAAGAAGAGTCTTTTTATAGAATCCATTCTTAACAGGCTCACAGTGCCCGCTTTCTACTTGGCTCCCAGCGAAGAGGATGCGGACCGGTTTGAAGTAGTGGACGGCCAGCAGCGACTAACAACGTTGATTGACTTCTACTCGGATCGCTTTCGCCTTCTGCCGGACGATAAATGCCAGTATTTCGGTGCTGGCGTCCAATATGCAGGGACCAAGTACAGCGATCTACACGAACAATGGCAGAGATCCTTTCGGAGGTACAACCTCAACGTTGTCACGCTGCCTCCCAATATGCCCTTGAATCTTAGACTGGAGATCTTTCGGAGGATCAACCAGGGCGGGACACCTTTAAGTGGCCAAGATATCCGGCTTTCCTATTACAGTGAGTCGAGCGCGGTCAGATTTATTCAACTAGCCGGAATCTATGACCCAGCCCGTACGGGCTCAAAGCGCATGATTGACAGTTCCAGTGATGAGATCGGCTGGCCGTGGGAATCGACTCCTAACGCAGCGAAAATGTGGTATGCCTGGTGGAGTAATACGAGAACGGCTATCGGACAAACTTCTTCGGAAATGTTCTTGTGGTATGTGATCGCCCGGAATCGTTCGAGCATTGATCGGCTACTGAATAACAGGAATCACCTTACCACAAACCTAGCTTTAACATTTCGCAATAACACGGATGAGGTACTTGACATTGTTTGTGCGGAACTTCGTTTTGAAGACCGAAATCCTGAGACACCTAGGCTGTTTCCAGATGCAACGTTGCTAAGAAGTGAATACTTCGAGGAGTTTCAGCGTTGGTGGACCGCCATTCGGTCAAAATGTTACGCACAGGTCCAAGTTGGCAGGCATCGATCAGTAGCATTGTTGATACCAGGACTAGTTGATTTTCTGCGCACCCCTGAGGCCCTCACAGACGATCAGTGGGGATGGGTAGGTAAGTTCGTCTCACTTAGCCGCGCGACGGCAGGAGACCTGAGCGTCACTTTCCCCGAGTCAAAAGGACGCTGGACCGGCGAAAGAGGTCAACGTGCTCAAATCAACGCTTACTTCGAGGTAGCCGGGAAGATTGCAAGCAAGTAAGCCCCCCTCTTATCTCACTTCCTGTAACTTACGATCTCGTTTGTTCCCGTTGGACTGGAAAGTAGCTTATTACCGAATCAATGGAGGTTCGGGTAACGGCTATAAGTGCCCAGAATGCAGCAAGAACTTCTGGGGTCCTGACGATTTTGATATTCTCCATGCCGATCACATTCTGCCAGTAGCAAGAGGAGGACTTACGACCTGGGATAATCTACAACTGCTTTGTATCTCCTGCAACCTTTCGAAAGGGGGCCGATAGTCTCCGAGCCCATTCTGATCAGAGATACCTGCGCTGTTCACGTGGCGCACGCATCAAAACCTCCGACGATCCGATGCTGGGACTGGGAGATCACCACGAGTGCATGACTACAGCAAGGAAGCTCGATGCACAGCATTGGGTGCAAGGCTCCGGCGACTGTCGGAACAGATAGAACGTGATTGTGGACGAGTCTATGCATTGAACGGGGTAGAGTTTGAGCAGCGATGGTTTGGCGTGCTGAACCAGCTCAAGCTGAATGGTCCGCTGTCGATCGGAAACTTAGCCACTCTGCTCGGAATCACGCACGTTTCGGTAACGCAGACCTGCCAGTCGTTGAAGAAAGCGGGACTCATCGCCTCTGCTAGTGCCAGGAACGACGCGCGTGTAAGAGAAGTTCGGTTGTCGAAGAAGGGCGTATCGTTGATCGAGGAGCTCGCTCCGCTATGGACCAGGATGAATGACGCCGGCGAAAAGCTGAACCAGGAAGCCGGCGATGTGATCGCATTTCTGGATCGTCTCGAAGAGGCGCTGAAAGAGAAGTCGCTGCTGGATCGCATTCTTGACACTCCGTAGGTGCCTACATAATAATATAAGCAGGATCCATTGCGACGCGCTTTGATGTCAATTGGACAGGTGTCAATCATCAGCGCTTTCCTGCTCGCGGGCATGTCGAGAAGTCGGATTATCCGACGAAAGCGGGGCGTGCTGCAGTTACCCTAAGTTTCCGGTTCTCTTCGGATGATTACTCCTGTCCCGCGGTTCTCAACATCGTGTTGCAGCTTTGCTGTTCTAAGGAGAGTCGATGAGTCAGCTGTCTAAAGCAGTTCGTGGGGTGCATCCCGGCAGCGGCAGGATCAGCCATTCTGAAGTCAGTGTCGAGGGAGGCACGTTGCATGTGGCCCGAGTAGGCTCGGGTGATCCGCTGGTCCTACTGCATGGATGGCCTGAGTTCTGGTTCACCTGGGAACCTGTCATGTTGCTTTTGGCAGAGCACTTCGACGTGATCGTCCCCGACCTGAGAGGCTTCGGCGATAGCAGCAAGCCTGATGGTCCGTTTACGTCGAAGCAACACGCCGCCGACATCATCGCCATGCTGGACCAACTCGGGCTAGCCAGGATCGGCCTCGTATCTCATGATGTGGGTGGCGCGGTGGCTCAGGCGTTAGCCCAGACCTATCCTGCTCGCCTGGCCGGTTTGTTCTTCTTTACCTTCCTGCACCCCGGGATCGGGGACCGGTTCTTCGCGTTAGATCGCCTCGCGAACATCTGGTACATGTTCTTCCAGCAAACGGCTATGGCTTCCGACTTAGTCACGTCGGATGCAGAGAACATTGCTCGCTATTTCTCGTACTTCCTGAAGGAGTGGGCTCACAAGCCGGAGTGCTTCGACGACGTGATAGAGGTCTTCGTAGAGAACTTTCGCAAGCCCGGCAACGTTGAGGGAGGCTTCAACTACTATCGAGCGGCCATGCCTCCGCGGACGAATCCACCAGACGGGAAAGCGGCGCCTCTTCCTCCGCCTGTTCTCTTGCCGACCTGCGTCCGCTGGTCACAATATGACAAGCTCTTCGACTATGCGTGGACCGACACGCTACCGCGCTTCTTTCCTGAGCTCGATCTGAAGCAGTTTGAAGGCGTTGGCCACTTCCCGCATCGTGAGAACCCACGGCAAGCCGCGCACTACATTAGCGAGTTCTTTCGATCGCTCCACGCGGGAGGTACAAAGTGAGCGGTCACCGTTTTATAGGCATATCGAGCGTTCGGGCGATGAGGGCTGGCTTAAGCCACGCATTCCTTGCCGCGATTGCAATTTGCAGTCCAGTTCTTCATGGACAGGATCCGCGTCGGCCGAGTGGAGGTGTCGCAATCCGAAGCCGCACGGCGGTTGCGAATGGAGTAACCCTTCACTACCTCATCGCAGGTGCAGGGAGCCCTGTTGTGTTGCTTCACGGCTTTCCTGAGACTTCCTATGCTTGGCGACACATCATGCCGGTCCTGGCGAGGGATCACACCGCCATCGCTCCTGATTTGCCGGGGATCGGAGTTTCTAAAAAGCCCGTCGCAGGCTATGACACAAATGCGATGGCGCAAACGATTCGTGCCCTTGTGCTACAGCTTGGATTCAAGCGGATCGATTTGGTAGGTCATGACGTAGGCGCGGCAGTAGCTTATGCGTACGCATCGACTCACCGCGACGAGGTCGCGCACCTGTCTCTCTTCGATGTTCCTCCACAAGGAACAGAAGCTTTCAGAAAGCTGGCGACAAAAGCATGGAACTTCGGCTTTCAGAGCCTGCCTGTAATGCCGGAACGCCTGGTCTCGGGAAGGGAAAGAACGTACATCGTCGACGGGTTTTACAAGCCGATGTCCTTCGGATTTGAGGCGTTCACGCCGGCAGATATAGATGCCTATGTTCACGCATACCAGGCCCCCGGCACGATGCATGCGGCCTTCGAGTGGTATCGCCATTTTGGCGAGGACATCGCGCAGAACACTCCTCAGTTGAAGATCAAATTGGAAATGCCCGTGTTGATGCTCGGCGGAGCGCAATCGGGAGGCCCACTGATGCAGGAGACCGCTAATGAGATCGCGGTTCATGGCGAGGTCGAGATCATTCAGAATTGCGGTCATTGGCTGGCAGATGAGAAACCGGATGAGGTCTTGCGCTACCTGATCCCATTCCTCGCCAAATAGAAAGTGCACCCGGACCGCAAAGTTCAGAACTTTCAGAGAGGCAGACAAGGAGCAAACGATGAATTGGAAACACTCTCAGGTAAATGTCGGGCCAGTTGAGTTGCATGTGGTTGAGCTTGGCGAAGGTAAACCCGTATTGTTTTGTCATGGGTTCCCCGATCTCTGGATCGGGTGGCGGCGCCAGATGGAGGCCGTCGCGGCAAAGGGTTACCGGGCGATTGCTGTCGATATGCGAGGCTATGGGCGCAGCTCCGCTGTGGACGACGCGCATGGCTACACTGCTTTTGATACGGTGGGCGATCTGGTGAAGCTGCTGAGTACCCTGCAAATTGAATCTGTCACCGTGGTGGGCCACGACTTTGGCGCAACCATCGCGTGGTACGCAGCGATGATGCGCCCCGACATATTCAAAGCGGTCTACTGCCTTAGCGTTCCGTTTCTGCAACCGGCCGATACCAACATAATCGAACAGATGCGTGCGTCCGGAAAGCATTTCTATATGTTCGACATGATGGAAGCAAGAGCAGCTCAGGAATGGGCCGATGCGAGAGTCACGATCCCCGGCTTCATGTACTGGTCCTCGGCTACTCCGCCGGAGGATGAACGCTGGAATCCGTTCGATATCCAGCGCGCAATGTACCGAGCGGCACCTGTACGTGTACCGCCTTGGGCCGATCCAGACGATATTCAATACGTGGTGGGCGAATTCGGGCGTACGGGTTTCGGTCCTGCGCTTCATTACTATTCTTCAATCGAACCCTTCTTTTATCTTGCTCGCCCGTTTCGTGGCGCCCTGATTGAGCAGCCGGCTTATTTCCTGTACGGGGAGGTTGACGGGGTTGCAAAAATGCGCAGACCGGACGAGAACGAACTCCGCGCCATTGTTCCCGGGCTGAAAGGATTCGCTGCTCTTCCCGAGGTCGGTCATTGGCCGCAGCAGGAAGCCGCGGGCGAGGTTAGTGGAAGTCTTGTCGGCTTCCTCGACGCTTGGGCCTGAGCGTGGCGACACGCCATCCAATACACCATTTCAACACTGACTCGGAACTCCGAGACCGCGTGTTTACAAAATCTTCAGGCTTTTATCCAGATTGTATACAGCCTAACTTGCCGCCGACGCGGCGGCGTCGGTGTAATGAATCCCATTCGGAGTAATGTATACATCTTTATAGTCGAAACTGCGATGCGTGTTGTCTAATTTTGCACCTACTTAGCAGGCTTCAGGCAGACGGAGTGCTCATCACTACCGTCCCACCCCAGCGGCTTTTGTCAATCACCAGAGATAGTCCGCCGGCAGAGTTGATTCTGGTATCGGGCGACAGGCTGCGCATCGCCCGGCGCTGATGCGGCGACCTTTGCGAACCGTGCTGAGCGCGTTGCGGGAACGTGCATGATACACCTGCCGGCCAGCGTGCGCGTATATCTTTGCGCCTCTGCCTGCGACAGGCGCAAGAGCTTCGAAGGGCGAAACGCGGACGGAGGGCGAAACGCGGACGGAGGGCGAAACGCGGACGGGCGAAACGCGGACGGAGGGAGTAAAATCCCATGGAGATAAGATTAATCTCCCGCCTTCTACTCTCTTAGCTCGGAAACAGAGTCGATTCGCTGGAACGGTTCAGAGTTTTTCAAACCGCTTCAGCCGGAAGCACAACTTAGTTTAGGCACGAACCCGCGAAACTTTGGCTAGGCCCTTGCCCTATTCAACCTATGGCTCAAGGTGAAGCCGGTAAAACGAAATACTGTTAATGCCCCTGGACGTTCGGGCCCAGATGAATATTTGAGGTAGACGGGGGTCTGCGAAAAGGTGGTTTGCGCGCAGTCTTCTTCATCGCCTTCTCTGTCGCTCGCTTTTCCCGTTCTATGAGCAGCGGACCAAAATCCTCTTCGACAACACGGTAATGGCGAAATCTCTCCAAGGAACTTGGTCCCGCAAGCGAAGCTGCCGTCAGCAAGGCAAGACAAAACATCGGTCCTTCCTGCACGGGAACCTGCTTGCTGGATAACAGCGGCAGATCGATTTCTATCGAAAAAACGCCGGAAGCTTTGACTTCGCTCTCCCGAAACGTGAAAAATCGTTTGTCACGTTCGTTGGTAAAACCTTGATAAGCGAAATGCATAGTCACCTCTGTCATTAACCAGAATAGGTTAATTCCGTCCATTTGTAAAGGCGGGCAAGGGGCACCCTGTTTAACCGACGCCAGTGAACCTCAACTTACGCCCGCCTTCCGCCGCCACCGTGCGCCGACGTTCTCCGGGTCCGAGACGGCGCCACAGGCGTTCTCCCTTCGGACCTCCGAACAGATGACGGAAGAAAATTGAGCGGATCTCTCAGGTTCTGCAGCTCGCGGTAGTAGTAAAGAACGGAAGGGCGCTTTCCGTCCATGCGAAGGCGCTTCAGGAAAGCAGCTTCAGATTCCGTAACGCCTGCACTCAGCTTGGCGTCCTTCAGGAATTCCTGGAGAGCCGGATCCACCTCACAAGAGCCTTCACGCTCCACTTCCCGGAATTCCAGCTTCTTGATCGGACTCTGTGTCAACTTGCGGTTCAGCACCATCTCCATGCTGAAGCTGCTCATATCAATATCCCAGCTTTGAATGAGTGGGTCGAGAAATGATATGCAGTTTTCTACTGAAACGTGGAAGACATCTGTGTCCAGGAACTCAAGAATCAGCACGCGAGTTTCTTCATAGCTCCGCTTGCTGACTTGCGCCACGCGGTGAATCCAATCCGGATCTTCCAGCTCTTTCTTCGCCACGCCTTTGGCGACATCCAGAAGCCTTTGCGTGATGAAGCGCTCAAACTCGCCGAAAGGTTCTCTCTCAAAGATGCCAGTGACCTGTTTCCTGCTGGCGGCTATGCATTTTCGCAAAATGAGCTGCCGGAATTCTTGGAACAGCGGACGCGGCGGATCTAAAACCTTCCGCTTCAATTCTTCGCGACGCTGAGCGGCGGCTAACCTTGATAGCTCTTTGCCCGGAAGCTTCAGAACCTTAGCAATTTTCTCGTAGATGTCCGTCCGCTCCGGCGCCGGCGGCGTTTTTTTCTTCGCCAACAACTGCGAGATGTAGGATTCCGTCACTTCAGCGGCTACAGCTAGATCGCGCTGCTCTATGCCCAGCTCATCCAGGCGATATCGAATCACTGAGGCAATATCCACGGGCGTTTTCCTTCTATTCACTTAACTGGCTACGATTAAGCGTGGTCCCAGTTTAGCGCCCATCGAGCTTGACACGCGCACTAACTTGACCTAACCTAGTTAATGGCTGGGCACTCCCGCTCACTCTTCTGGTTCCTGAGCTAAGTCAGGCATCAGAACGCCCTCTCTTAGGCGCTTCTCACCTCATCTCCACAACTCTGGGATAGCCTGTTCTTCCACTGATCGTGCGCTGAGAAGCCCGCAACGAAAGTTGCGCAAGCGGAAGAGGAAATTATTCATGGCAGCGAAAAACATTATCTACAGTGACAATTCCCGGCAAGCGATCTTGCGCGGCGTGAACCAGCTCGCAGACGCGGTGAAGGTGACTTTGGGACCTAAGGGCCGCAACGTGGTCATCGAAAAGAAATTCGGCGGCCCCACCATCACCAAAGACGGCGTGACAGTCGCCAAAGAAGTCGAGTTGAAAGATCCGCTCGAAAACATGGGTGCGCAATTGGTGCGCGAAGTGGCCTCCAAGACCAGCGATATCGCTGGCGACGGCACCACCACCGCAACCATCCTCGCTCAGGCAATTTACCGCGAAGGCGTGAAATCAGTCACCGCCGGCATGAATCCGATGGGGCTGAAGCGTGGAATTGAGAAGGCAGTAGAAGCTGTCGTCGAAGAGCTCAAGAAGGTCTCAACCACCGTCGAAAATAGCGACAAGATCGCCCAAGTCGGAGCGATCTCGGCCAATGGCGACGCCACCATTGGAACCCTTATTGCCGAAGCAATGCAGAAGGTAGGCAAGAATGGCGTCATCACAATTGAAGAATCGAAGACGATGTCCACTGAACTGGCCACCGTTGATGGCATGCAATTCGACCGCGGTTATCTGTCCCCTTATTTCACGACAGACCCCGATCGCATGGAAGCCGTCCTCGAAGATCCCTACATTCTCATCCACGAGAAAAAGATCTCAAACATGAAGGACCTGCTGCCCGTGCTGGAGTTGATCGCCCGAGCAGGAAAGCCGCTTCTCATCATTTCGGAAGACGTCGAAGGCGAAGCATTGGCCACGCTGGTAGTAAACAAATTGCGTGGAACCCTGAACGTCTGCGCAGTCAAAGCTCCCGGCTTTGGTGATCGGCGTAAGGCTATGCTCGAAGATCTTGCCATACTCACGGGCGGTAAAGCCATCGCCGAGGAGACCGGCATTAAACTCGAGAAGTTAACGCTAGATGATTTGGGCCGTGCCAAGCATGTGACTGTCGACAAAGACAACACCACGATCGTCGACGGGGCCGGCGGCCAGAGTGCCATTGAAGGCCGCATCAAGCAGCTACGTAATCAAGTGGAAGAGACCACCTCGGATTACGATCGCGAGAAACTCCAGGAGCGGCTGGCGAAGTTGGCTGGCGGTGTGGCCGTGATCAAGGTCGGCGCGGCAACCGAGATGGAGATGAAAGAGAAGAAAGCTCGCGTGGAAGATGCACTGCATGCGACGCGCGCCGCAGTCGAGGAAGGCATCGTCCCAGGCGGCGGCGTGGCTTTACTGCGGGCTGCGCGTGTTCTAAATTCGCTAACGCTTACCGGCGATGAAAAGATGGGCGCCGCCATTGTGATGCGCGCCTGCGAAGAACCTACTCGCCAGATCGTGGCTAACGCCGGACATGAAGGCGCGGTCGTCATTGAAAAGATCCGAAGCCAGGACGATGTGAACTATGGTTTCAATGCCGCCACAGGTCAGTACGAGGATCTGGTTAAAGCGGGCGTGATCGATCCCACGAAAGTAACGCGCTCGGCCCTGCAGAATGCCAGTTCTATTGCCTCACTCATGCTCACGACAGAAGCCATGGTTTGTGAAACCAGTGACGATGAACGCTCCGGGCCGTCGGCGAATCCTCAGTACGGCTCGCAGTTCGGCGGTTAGGGTCTTGTAGGATTCCTGAATTGGTCACAGCTTTCAGGAAATTCTTTCAACCCGCCCGGTGGGCGTAAATTCTGTTGCACGACAGCGATTTGCGCCCTTATCCATCTAGCATTGGACAATCTGTTTGCGCAGCAACCGGAACGTACCTGGTGCTACCGTGCGGGCATGAAATCCAAAACGCGCCTGAAAGCGCCGATCACCAAGCCTATTTTGAAACCGCTTGTGGATCGCGAAAAGGCCGATTTAAAAAAACAGACACAAACTCCATCCATTGGCTCGAGGCCAACAGATCCTCCGGCCATCTACGAGGATCCCGGGACCGGTTATAACTCCGATTTCACCTTCCCGCAAAAGTAGTGGACGCCTCCTGAAAAAGAGAGCGCCATATGGGAGCGTGCCGAGAGCACGCTCCCAAATTGAACCCTGCCGCAGCTCTTCTTCGTTCGCTACACTGAACCTTCCAGCAGTGAGTGAAAAGACCACCTATAGCGACGCCGGCGTTAACATTGATGAGGCCCAACGTGCCGTATCGCAGATCAAGCGCTACGCCGCGAAAACGCTCACACCGAACGTCCTTACCTCCATCGGCAGCTTCGGCGCCGGGTTCTCTCTAAAAGGTTGGCGTGACCCGGTCCTTGTCAGCTCGGCAGACGGCGTCGGCACCAAGCTCAAAATCGCCTTCGCGTCCGGCCGTCACGATACCATCGGCGAAGACCTCGTCAATCACTGCGTTAACGACATTGCCGTGCAAGGCGCTAAGCCGCTCTTTTTCCTCGACTATTTCGCCGTCGGTAAGCTTAATGCCGGCGTTTGCGCTAGCGTGGTGGCCGGTATCGCTCGCGGCTGCAAAAAAAACGCCTGCGCCCTCATTGGTGGCGAAACCGCTGAAATGCCCGGCATGTACGCGCCGGGCGAATACGACCTCGCCGGATTTATCGTCGGTGCGGTTGAACGTAATCGCATGCTCACCGGCGCCGATATCAAACCGGGCGACATTCTCCTCGCCTTACCTTCTCAAGGTCTCCACACCAACGGCTACTCGCTCGCGCGCAAGCTGTTGTTTGAGACTGCGGGCCACCAACCAGGCACTCACCTTCCCGAACTATCGAGGACTGTCGCCGAAGAGCTGCTGCGGGTCCATCGCTCCTACCTCCGGCCCATTCAAGCTCTTCATTCCGCCAAGTTGCTCAAAGGAGCCGCTCATATTACCGGCGGCGGCCTCACAGACAACGTTCCCCGTGTCCTTCCCAAAGGCTGCGCAGTCGAGATCGATCCTAAGACTTGGCCCCGCCAACCCATCTTCGATCTGCTGAAGGACATCGGCAATATCCCGGAGGACGACTTCCGTCGCACCTTCAACCTCGGCGTCGGAATGGTCCTGATCGTCTCGCCTAAGAAGATTGGGTTCGTTTCGCAAATCCTCAAGAAGCTGCGCGAGCCCAATTACGAAATCGGCCGCGTGGTGCCATCAAAATCAAAGACACAGCCCAAGGTTGTCTACCTATGAGCGCCCGCCCACGCGCCCGCCTGGGCATTCTGCTCTCCGGCCGAGGTTCAAATTTCGAAGCCATCGCCCATAACGTGGCGAACCGCCGGCTCGACTGCGACATTGGCTTCGTTTTTTCAAATAAAGCTGCCGCGGGCGGCTTGCTGCGCGCCCGCGAACTCGGCCTTCCCTGCGGTTCTATGGAATCCGCCGGTGTTGATCGCGTTGCCTTCGACGCCCAAGTTGTTGACGTGCTGAAGTCTCACGCCATCGATTGGGTTTGTTTGGCAGGATATATGCGCCTGTTGAGCGGTGGGTTCGTTTCGCAATTTGCCGGTCGCATCCTCAACATCCACCCCTCGCTACTCCCGGCGTTCCCCGGTCTCGATGCCCAGTACCAGGCCCTCGCCCACGGCGTGAAGGTCACTGGCTGCACCGTCCACCTCGTGGATGAAAATCTTGATAGTGGCCCCATCCTGCTGCAATCCGCCGTGCCCGTTCTAGACAACGACACGGTCGAAACGCTCTCCTCGCGCATCTTAATCGAGGAGCATAGGATCTACTCGGAAGCCATCGCCTGGATGCTCCAAGGCAACTACCGCCTGGAAGGTCGCCGCTTCGTCCAAACTTAGACAAAGAGAATGTTGAAGACCCTATTAGCTGTTGTCGTAGCCTTGATCCTGATTGTGTTCGGGTTCGTTTGGTTCTCCGGCAAGCACGTCGAACTCAAACTCGTGAAAGCCGTGCCTGCCATCGGCACCGATACCGCCGTCGCAGTCGAAGCTGACGACCCTCATGGAGTGAAGTCGTTTTCCGCCTCGATTGAACAAAACGGCCAGAGTCAAACCATTTATCAAGACAAGACGAAATCAAAGCAGCCCAGCCGGACCTACCGCTTCTCAGCCGGAAAGAAGCAGGCCGCGTTCCTCAAAGAAGGTTCGGCCAAGCTGGTTGTCAGAGCAAGCTCTAATGATTTCCGCGGCAGCACCACTGACTTCTCTCAAAACATTCAAGTGGTACTCCGCCCGCCCAGCATCGTCGCCGACGGCCGCCAGCACTACATCAATCAAGGCGGTGCGGAACTGGTCACCTTGGACCTGAGCGGCAGTTGGACCGACGCAGGCGTGCGCGTCGCCAACTACACCGCCGGAACCTTCCCCATGCCCGGTGAGCCGGACAACAGCAATCACCGCTTCTCGCTCTTTCCTTATCCCTGGGACGTCCCCGTCGACACCGTTCCCACCGCGTTCGTCCGCAATAGCGCGGGAACGGATGTCACGACCACCTTCTGGTTCAAAGTCTTCCCCAAGAAGTTCCACTCGAGGGACATTATGTTGAATGACAAGAACATGCAAAAGGTAGTCGGAGAACTCGACCCCGAGGGCACGGGCAGTTTGGTAGATCGCTTTGTGAAGCTTAACCGCGACATGCGCAAGTCAAACGGTCAAACCATCTACGACCTGCGTACCAACACGGAAAAACGTATTCTTTGGTCTGGCCCATTCATTCCGTTTGAAGGAACCCGCGAATCGTTCTTTGCCGATAAGCGCAGCTATATCTACAACGGAAGAAAAGTCGATGAGCAGGTCCATCTGGGGTACGATCTGGCCCAAACCGCCAACTCACCCGTAAAGGCAGCCAACTCCGGCAAAGTGATCTATGCGGATCGTCTCGGCCTCTTTGGAAATTGCGTCATTCTCGATCACGGCTACTCGCTACAGAGTCTCTACGGCCACATGAGCAAGATCCTGGTGAAGGTGGGAGACATGGTTCAGAAGAACCAGCAGATTGGAATTAGCGGCGCGACGGGCATGGCGTTCGGCGATCACGTTCACTTCAGCATGATGATTGCCGGCTACCAGGTGGATCCAAAAGAATGGTGGGACGAACACTGGATTCATGACCGTATCCTCAGCAAAATTGGGCCCGGCGAAGCGGGAAAACAACTCACTGCGTCCGCCGCCGCGCCGGGGCCGGTCGCCCATCGGCACAAAGCGAAAGCTCACCGGAAATAGAAACGGCCCGGAAGCAGGAACTCCCGGGCCTTGACTTCGTAATTATTATCTCGCTTCTTACTCTTCGCCGGCTTCGCCTTCGCCGCCCCGAATTTGCTTCAGGCGATCTTCACGGCGCGTCGCTCGCTCCGCAGCGCGCTTCACAAGTTCCGAGCCAACTAATTCAAGCTTGGCAGTTTCGGCGCCGTCGCCTTTGCGCCACCCCAGCTTTACAATGCGGGCATAGCCGCCGTTGCGCTGGTTAAAGCGAGGTCCGATCTTCTCGAACAGCTTCTCAACAGCCTCAGGCTTCAGAAGAAACGCCGCTGCCTGACGGCGAGCGTGCAAGTTATCTTCCTTCGCCAGGGTGATCATCTTTTCGACCAGCGGCTTGGCAGCCTTCGCCTTTGGAACCGTGGTGGTAATCCGCTCTTCTTCGATCACGTTGGTTACCAAGCCGCGCAGCAGCGCTCGCCTGGCACTCACGTTGCGCTTGAGCTTTGCTCCCGCTTTGCGATGCCGCATATTAGTCCTCTATTCCGGCGTAGTTGTCGCTTCCGAAGTCTGAGGACGGGGCGGGCGGCGTACCGCCAACCAAGCGGCCCTGAGCGTCGAACTTCATGCCGAAGCCCAGGCCCAGACCTTGCAGGATCTCTTTGATTTCGTTGAGCGACTTCCGTCCGAAATTCTTGGTGCGGAGCATCTCCGATTCGCTCTTCTGCACCAAGTCGCCAATGGTCTGAATATTGGCGTTCTTCAAGCAGTTGTACGAACGAACACTGAGCTCGAGTTCTTCCACAGAACGGTTCAGCACTTCGCTCATCTGACTGGCCGCGCGCTCGGCCGGCTCTTCGGCCACCTCAGGCGTCTCTTCAAAGTTGATGAAGATCGTCATGTGGTCCTTGAGCAGCTTCGATGCCTGACCAATGGCGTCTTGCGGGGAGATCGCGCCATTCGTCCAGACTTCGATCGTCAATTTGTCGTAATCGGTGTTCTGCCCCAGGCGGGCCGCTTCCACCGTGTAGTTGACCTTGCGAACAGGCGAGTGAACCGAGTCGATCGGAATGTAGCCGATAGGCAAGTCCTCGTCATAGTTGCGATCTGCCGACACGTAGCCGCGCCCGCTCTTGATTCGCATTTCGACGTTGAGCTTGCCGCCTTCGCCAACCGTTGCGATGTGCAGATTGCGATCAAGCACTTCCACATCGTTATCGGTTTCAATCTGGCTGCTCATGATTTCGCCAGGAGCGTCAACGCGCAGACGTGCGATGCGCAGACCTTCGCCCATCATCTTGAACGGAACCTGCTTCAGGTTCAGGATGATGTCGGTCGCGTCTTCGACCACGCCCGGGATGGGACTGAATTCGTGAGAAACACCGTCGATGCGGACGCCCGTAATGGCCGCGCCTTCGATGGAACTCAACAGCACACGGCGCAGACCGGTACCGATCGTAGATCCGAATCCACGTTCGAACGGCTGAGCCGCAAATTGACCAAAACGCTCGGTGAGCGTTTCTGTATTGGCGACTAAACGCTTGGGCTTCTGAAATCCTTTAAACATAGTTTCTCTTCTCCGCCTTACTTCGAGTACAACTCGACGATGAGCTGTTCGTTTAACTGAATCTGCACCAACTCCTCACGTTTCGGTTGCTGCAAAACACGCCCGCGAAGCGCTTCGCGGTCTACTTCGAGCCACGAGGGACTGGGGGTGTGAGACGTGGCGTCGCGAGCAGAAAGGATGGTCACATTGTTGCGGCTGCGCTCGCGCACCTCAACCACATCTCCCGGCTTGACAGTGTAGGAGGGGATGTTCACCTTCCTGCCATTCACCGTGATATGACCGTGGCGTACAACTTGACGCCCTTGCGCCCGGCTGGTGGAAAATCCCATGCGGTACATGACATTATCCAAGCGCTTCTCCAGCATGGCGAGCATCTGCTCACCGGTAATGCCCTTTTGATTTACGGCCTTCTCGTAGAGGTTACGGAATTGGCCTTCCAGAATGCGATAGTAGCGCCGGGCCTTCTGCTTCTCACGAAGCTGCAGACCATAACCGACGATCTTGGCTTTCTTATCCTTGCCGTGCTGGCCGGGTGCGAAGTTACGCTTTTCAATGGCGCACTTCTCCGTGTGACATCTCTCACCCTTCAGAAACAACTTCATGCCCTCGCGGCGGCAAAGCCTACACACAGGGCCGGTATAACGTGCCAATCTAATCCTCCAATTTTCACGTGCGGTTTACGGCCAGTGGCCTTCGTCCCGCTTAAACTTCTTCTTTTAAACGCGCCGCTTCTTTGGCGGACGGCAACCGTTGTGCGGAATCGGGGTGACGTCTTTGATGGCGCGAACTTCGATTCCGGCAGTCGCAAGTGCACGAACCGCCGACTCGCGACCCGAACCGGGACCCGCCACCCGGACTTCGACAACCCGTAATCCCGTTTCTTTGGCCTTGTTCGCAGCCGTCAGCGAGGCCTGCTGCGCGGCAAACGGCGTGCCTTTCCGGGATCCCCGGAAACCGAGCGAACCGGAACTGGACCACGCCAGCACATTTCCTAACGGATCGGTAAACGTGACAATGGTGTTGTTGAACGATGCCTGGATGTGCACCGTCCCATACGGAACGTTCTTCTTTTCCTTCTTTTTGAAGCTCTTCTTCTTTGTGCTCTTTGTAGGTGCCTTGGCCATCTAAATTGTCTCTTCTGCCTTACGTCTTGCCGGTTGCCTTCTTCTTGTTAGCGACCGTGCCCTTACGCGGCCCCTTACGCGTGCGCGCATTGGTATGCGTGCGCTGGCCATGGCACGGCAAACCACGCCGGTGCCGCAGACCACGATACGAACCCATTTCCATCAAGCGCTTGATGTTCATCGAGACTTCCTTACGCAGGTCGCCTTCGATCGCACCCTCGCCTTCAATCAGGTTGCGGAGGTGGTTCGTTTCTTCTTCGGAAAGGTCCGCTACCTTTTTCTCCGGATCCACATTTGCGCGGTGGAGGAGCGACAAAGCACGCGTGCGCCCAATCCCGTAAATGTAGGTCAGCCCGATGGCTGCCCGCTTCCTTGCCGGTAAATCAATGCCTGCTATACGCGCCATGCTCTAAAGTCCCTTTATCCCTGCCGCTGCTTGTGCTTCGGATTGCTACAGATGATGCGAACTACGCCCTCGCGGCGAATCACCTTGCACTTATCACACAATTTTTTCACCGACGCCCGTACCTTCATATACGCTTAACCTTTCACCAACAGTTCCAAAACTCGTCCGCGCGTCCGGTCCTGAACCGAAAATGCAACTCGCACCCGGTCCCCGACCCGGAGACGCACAAAATTCGCCCGCTGACTGCTCGGAAGATGAGCGACTAATTGATGCTCCCCTTCCAGTCTGACACGCACCATTGCGCTCGGCAGCAGTTCGACCACTGTTCCTTCGGCCATTCGCTCCGAGGGAGGCGCCATCTACGCACCGTTTACGGCCGGGACAAAACCCAGGGGCCGTTATCAGTTACTGCAACCATATGCTCGAAGTGAGCCGAATACGACCCATCCTTCGCCACCGCCGTCCATTTATCCGGCAGAACCTTTGTCTCGGGCTTTCCCGCGTTTACCATAGGTTCGATCGCCAAAACCATTCCAGGCTTCAGCCGCGGATTCTCGCCGCGCCGGTCCACATAATTCGGAATTTGCGGTTCCTCATGCAACGACGTTCCAATTCCATGCCCGACAAATTCCCGGACGATGGAAAAGCCGTTTGACGTGACATGCTTCTCTACCGTGCCGCAAACGTCAAACAGGCGATTTCCCGCGCGCACGCGGTCAATCGCGAGTTCTAGACTTTCCTCGGTCACCTTCAACAGGCGCTTCACCGAATCGTTCACTTGGCCGACGCCCACAGTAAGGGCCGAATCGCCGTAATAGCCATTCAGCAGCACACCAGTGTCGATCGACACAATGTCGCCCGCCTTCAGCTTACGCTTACCCGACGGCATCCCGTGAACGACTTCTTCATTCACAGATGTGCACAGAACAAAGGGGTACTTCGTCCCCGAAGCCTGGGTGTAATATCCTTTGAACGCGGGCTTGGCGCCAGCTTCCGAGATCATCTTCTCTGCCACTGCCTCAAGATCCTGGGTAGTCACACCTTCGACGACCATGGCCTTCAGATCTTCCAGAATCTGGAACACCAGCATCCCGCTACGGCGGAGTTTCTCAAGCTCTATAGCACTTCGGCGCACAATCACGGCCTAACACTCACGTTAGAAACGGCTGCCCCGGCATAGTCCGTCAGCCCGTTTGAACTCAGCCACCCACAGATTTGATGGGCGATCTGATCTGGCGTTGCGTCTGCTGCCTGAATTTCGAACATAGGAACGCCCGCTTCTCTAAAAAAGTCCAAAATCGGCTGCGTCTGTATCTCGTATTGAGTCAGCCGCTCACGAATCACTGATTCGCGGTCATCCCCGCGGGTCACCAAGGCTATCCCGTCGAGGTCACAGATACCCGCAACCTTAGGAGGATTGGTCCTTAAACTGTAGAGGGTTCCACAAACAGGGCACTGCCGACGTCCACTGAGGCGAGCTACGATTTTTTCGTAGTCAACCGCTAAGTGTACCACAGCTGGCCGATAGTGTAACCGCCCTGTCAATTCGAGTAAGACCCCGGCTTGATTCCTCGTTCGCGGATAACCGTCCAGGATAATGCCACCACCGCAGTCCGCCTCCGCCAGCCGGCTCTCCACGATGCGATTCGCCAACTCATCCGGCACCAGTTTGCCCGATTTCAGTAAATTGCCCGTCTCAAGCCCAATTGCATCGCCGGCCTCGATGTGCGTCCGAAGCATGTCACCGGTCGAGATATGCGGTCCCTTTAGGCAATGCCGCAGGAGTTTAGCTTGCGTTCCCTTGCCCGAACCGGGAGACCCGAACAGGATCACTGCGGCCGCTAACGGATCTGTATTTCCCAAAATCCAGCTCAATGGCTAACTTCGCCGACCCCGGACGCGTCCGGCACGCGGCGTGAATCCTTCGTAGTGGCGCATAATCAACTGCGCTTCGATCTGGTTGACGGTGTCCATGGCGACGCCGACCACAATCAGCAGCGATGTACCACCGAAAAAGAAGTTGACTCCCAGGCCATCAAGCAGCCAGCGTGGAAAATGGGCATCAATAAAGTTTCCGACTAGCGGCAGGCTTTGCAGCTTGATTCCCGAGAACATGATCATGGGAATGATGGAGAGAATGGAGAGATACAGGCCACCCACCACGGTGATCTTCGAAAGAATGTTGTCCATGTACTCGGAAGTGTTCTTACCGGGCCGGATGCCGGGGATGAAACCTCCGTACTTGCGCATGTTATCTGCCGCTTCGTTCGGATTGAAAATGATGGAAACGTAAAAGAAGCAGAAGAAGACGATTAGAACAATGTAGACCAAATAATACAGCGGCTGGGCGCCACTGAGCGCACCTAGCATGCTGCTGGCCCACGCGCTGTTTTTCACCGGTTGGAACTGCAATAAAGTTTGCGGAAAAGCAAGTAAAGAGGATGCAAAGATGATAGGAATCACGCCGCCCGCGTTCACCTTGAGGGGCAGGTGAGTGGATTGGCCGCCCATCATACGGCGCCCAATCACACGCTTAGCGTACTGCACCGGGATACGTCGCTCGCCGCGTTCGACCAGGATGATAAACGCCACCACCGCGACCATCATGATCAAGATGATCAGCATCTGCAGCACAGGCCATTGGTGGGTGACAAACGTGTTGGTGTACATGTTCCCGATCGCCGAGGGCAGCCCGACAATGATACCGGTGAAGATGATGAGCGACATGCCGTTGCCGACACCACGGTCTGTGATCTGCTCACCCAGCCACATGATGAAGGCAGTGCCTGTCGTGAACGTGAGCGTCGTCATGATCAGGAAGCCGACGCCGGGATGAACCACGAAGTTGCCGTCGGAATTCTGCAGCGTAAAGGCAATGCCGATGGATTGCACAAGCGCCAGGATCACGGTTAAGTAGCGTGTCCACTGAGTAATCTTGCGCCGTCCCAGTTCACCTTCTTTTTGCAGCTTATCAAGGGTAGGAACAACGACGGTTAACAGCTGCAAAATGATGGAAGCCGTAATGTACGGCGTAATGCCCAGGGCGAAAATCGTCATGCGCCGCAGCATTCCGCCACTAAATAAGTCGAAGTACCCTAAAAAGCCACCAGCGGCACTGCGCGTGAAAAAGTCCTGGAAGCGAGTGGTATCAATGCCCGGCGTGGGAATCCAGGCGCCTATGCGGTAGACGGCAAGCAGACCGAGCGTAAAGAGCACACGTCTCCGCAGGTCCGGGATACGGAAGACGTTGGCGAGAGCTTCGAAAAACTTTGTCATGATTAAACCCCGGTTTGCTGCACCGGAATCGATCCGCTATTTACTTGGTTTCCGCGTTTTCAGCAGGCGCAATTTTAGCGAGCACTTCGGCGCTTCCGCCGGCTTTTTCGATCTTCTCTTGCGCGGACTTCGAGTATATGTGCGCTTTGATTGTGATCTTTCGCGTGAGCTCGCCACTGCCTAGAATCTTGAGTCCGTCAAGCTGCTTTTTGATCACGCCACTGGCAACGAGAGATTCCATGCTGAAGGTGTCGCCATCCAACTTTTCAAGCGTGCCGACGTTTACGATGGCATACTCCTTACGGAAAATGTTGGTGAACCCGCGCTTCGGGAGACGGCGATGGAGCGGCATTTGGCCGCCCTCGAAGCCGCGCATCTTACTGTAGCCGGAGATGGACTTGGCGCCCTTAGCGCCGCGGCCCGAAAACTTGCCGCGGCCTGTGCCCATGCCTTGCCCTAAACGCCGCTTTTTGTGCTTTTGACCCTTGGGAGGCCGCAAACTACTAAGGTTCATGTTTGTGCTCTTCTCCGCCCTATTCCTTGACTATCTCGAGCAGATGCGGAACTTTCTTCACCATGCCCCGAAAGCCCGGCGTGTCGGGGCGTTCCACCACTCGATTGATCTTGTGAAGCCCCAGCGACTTCACAATGTTCTTATGCTTTTGCGGCGTGCAGATGGGACTGCGCACCAGCTTAATTTTTATTTTGCCTTCAGCCATTCGTCGGTGTCCTTACAACCTCTCGATAGGAAGTCCGCGCATGTCGGCGATGGCGGCCTTATCACAGAGCTGCTCCAGCGCGGCGATGGTCGCCTTTACAACGTTGTGTGCGTTGTGCGATCCAATCGACTTTGTGAGCACATTGGGGATTCCAACGGCTTGAATGACGGCGCGAACGGGACCGCCCGCGATCACGCCCGTGCCTTCCGGCGCCGGTTTCAGCAGCACCAGCCCGCTTCCGAAGCGGCCTAATACAGGATGGCGGATGGTGGTCTCAAGCACGTGCACTTTGCGGAGATTCTTCTTCGCCGCCTCAATGCCCTTCTTGATGGCGGAAGGCACTTCCTTCGCCTTACCCGTTCCGTAGCCCACCACTTTGGCATTCGGATCACCCACCACGACCAGAGCTGAAAAGCTCATATTCTTACCGCCCTTTACCACTTTGGTGACGCGATTGATACTCACAACCTGTTCTTTCAGATTCAGGTTCTGAGCGTCGATGCGCTTGGCGTTGCTGTTCGATTTCATCGATTGTTAAAACTCCAGTCCCGCTTCGCGAGCCGCGTCGGCCAGGGCTTTGACACGCCCATGATAAAGGTAACCGCCACGGTCGAAGACTACCTTTGTAATGCCTTTGTCTTTGGCGCGCTGTGCGACGGCTTTGCCGATTAGCTTTGCGCCTTCGACGTTGCCGCCTTTGCCGCTCAGATCTTTTTCAATCGAGCCTGCAGCGACCAGCGTGTGCCCCTGCTGGTCGTCGATGACTTGCGCATAAATATGGTTCACGCTGCGAAACACCGCCAAGCGCGGCCGCTCCGGCGTACCGGCGACCCGGCTGCGAATGCGCTTGTGAATACGATCACGAATCTCTTTTCGGGAATCCCGCGCCATTTACTTGCCTCCTGCGCCGGTCTTGCCGGCCTTCTTACGCAGCGCTTCGCCAGTGTAGCGAACACCCTTGTTCTTGTATGGGTCAGGTGGACGCAATGCTCGGATCTGGGCGGCCACCTGGCCGACGGCCTGCCGATCGTAACCTGTAAGGACCAAGTGAGTCTGCTTGTCGATCTTGAGATCTACGCCCGAAGGCATCACCACTTCAATGGCATGAGAGTAACCGAGCGTGAACGTTGCCACCTTGCCCTTCACGTCCGCACGATAACCGGTGCCGACGATATCGAGCTCTCGAGTCCAGCCGGTTGAAACGCCCGTCACGGCATTCGCCGCAAGCGCGCGCGTCAAACCATGCAGGGCGGCGAGTTTCTCACTATCGCGCGCCAGTTCGAGATTGCTATCCTTCTGCTCGATCCGGATGCCAGGCGGAATGGGAACCGCGAGCTTGCCTCTGGGACCTTCTACGTGCAGTTGGTCACCAACGCTGACTTTCACGCCGGTGGGCAGCGGAATGGGCTTTTTTCCTACTCGTGACATGAATTTCCGTTCCTCACCAAATCTGACAGAGTACTTCGCCGCCGACGCCTTCTTTGCGGGCGGAAAGACCTGTCATGACGCCTCTCGGCGTTGTCAGGATATTGATTCCCAGGCCGCCTAGAATACGCGGGATTTCTTTGCTGCCTACATAGACACGGCAACCGGGACGGGACACGCGCTGAATCCGCGAGATTACGGGCAAGTTCGACGGCGTGTACTTCAGGTACAAGCGAATAAACTTCTTCGCGCCTTCCTCGGTTAGCTTGAAATTGAGGATGTAGCCCTCCTCTTTAAGGATGCGGGCGATCTCATTCTTCAGCCGTGACGCCGGGACGTCTACTTTCGCATGACGCGCAATCAGCGCGTTACGCACGCGCGTCAGCATGTCGGCAATGGGGTCTGCTGTCATCTACTTGTTACCTTCAGCACCTTTCATTTCCTAATTAGAACTGTGCACAACGGCCAGTGCACTTACTACAATAACCGTGCACAACGGCAATCAACCAGCTTTTGCACTTACTACTCAGTTCACTCCGCGACTTACCAACTGGCTTTGGTTACGCCAGGAACTTCACCCGCCAGCGCGAACTTGCGGAAGCAGATGCGGCACAAACGGAACTTCCGCAGGAACCCGCGCGGCCGCCCGCAGTTCTTGCAGCGGTTACGCAGCCGGGTAGGGAATTTCACCTTGGTCCCGGCTTTTCTAGCCTGCTCCATCTGGAGCAGCTTCTTTTCTTCTTTAGCGATCTTCGCCGTTGTAGCCATCTATCCTCAATCGCGCACGCCGGGCAGCAACGCCCTGTGCGCTGAAGTAATCCTTTGCTCTTACTGCCGGAACGGCATGCCTAAGTGACGCAGCAGCGCCAAGCCCTCAGCATCCGTCTTGGCAGTGGTGGTGATGCTGATATTCATGCCCTTCGTTTTTTCCATCTTGTTGTAATCGATCTCGGGAAAAATCAGTTGATCTTTCAACCCCAGCGTGTAGTTTCCGCGGCCATCAAACGACTTCGGCGAAACACCCCGGAAGTCGCGCACACGCGGCAAGGCGACGTTCATCAACCGATCCAAAAACTCATACATGCGATCGCCTCGCAATGTCACCATGCAGCCAATCGCCATGCCTTCACGCAGCTTAAAAGCGGCAATCGATTTCTTGGCCTTGGTCACGACCGGCCTCTGGCCCGCGATCGCACCCAGTTCATTCACCGCGCCGTCCATCAGCTTGCTGTTGCCCGTTGCCTCGCCCAACCCGATGTTGATCGATACTTTTTCGACCTTCGGCACGGCCATCTGGTTCTTGTAGCCGAAATCCTTGTTCATTGCCGGGACCACGACGGTTGAGTAACGCTCACGCAGCCGAGCCTTCGAGCCTCCGCTTTTCGGACGGCCTTGGGCCAGTTCGGTAGTTTGTCCTGCGCCGGCGCTCGCGCGGGCGCGGCCAGCCGCTTCCTTCTGCTTGGCGTCACCGGGATTTGAATCTGTCTTCTTTGCCATTCGTTCCGTTTTCCTGGGCCGATTCCAAACGGCCTACACGCATGATTGTCAGTCTTCACCGCGTCGATTAATCGCGGGCTCATTGCTTTACTTCTTGTCGAGCGCCTCGCCGCATTATTTTTTGTCGAGCGCCTCACCGCTCTTGCGTGCGACGCGGGTACGGCGAACTGTTCCGCCCACCGTTTCCATTTTGTAGCTGATGCGCGTCGGCACGCCGCCCGCGGTCAGCATCATCACGTTTGAAACGTCGATCGGCATCGGCTTTTCAGCAATGCCGCCCTTGATCTGCTTGGAAGGGTTGGGCCGCGTGTGGCGCTTCACGATCATCACGCCTTCCACCGTCACTTTTCTGGTGAAACGGTCGACTTCAAGCACTTTGCCAGTCTTACCCTTGTCGCGACCGGCGATGATTCTGACCAGGTCGTCCTTCTTGATTTTGACGTGCTGCGGCTTTTGCTCACCGCGTTCCTGGCGCCGCTGATAGGCAATCTTCGGCATGAACTAAATCACCTCCGGCGCAAGCGAAACAATCTTCATGAAGCGCTTGTCTCGCAGCTCACGCGCTACGGGCCCGAAGACGCGCGTCCCGACAGGCTCACCCACTTCATTGATCAGCACGGCGGCATTCGAATCGAACCGGATGTAGGTGCCATCCTTGCGGCGCGTTTCTTTCCGCATCCGCACCACCACGCAACGAACTACTTTGCCCTTCTTGATGGCGGAATCGGGAGCGGCTTCTTTCACGCTCGCCGTGATCACATCGCCCAAGCCAGCGCGAAGTCCAAGGTCGCCGCCGCGGGGCAAGATGCATTGCAGCTTGCGCGCGCCGCTATTATCGGCAACCTCCAACATCGTTCGCATCCCAATCATGACGTTTTCTCCCTCACATGAGCCCGCCGTTGGCCGGTCCGGCTCAAGCCAAAATTCCGGCCTACTTCTTCTTTTTCTTCTTGAGCGTCTTCTTCACTCGCGTGTCCGCGTTGCCCTCAAGCGCCGGATGATCGACGGCCACCTGAACGGCCTTGCGAATCACCGCGCCAAGTTCCCAACGTTTCAAGCGGCTCAAAGGACGGCACTCGATGATACGGACCACGTCGCCCATTTGGGCGGATTGCTGCTCGTCGTGAGCGTAAAACTTCTTCCGCTTGGTAACGATTCGCTTATACATCGGGTGAGCCGCGCGGCGCGTCACCTCCACCACGATGGTCTTAGCCATCTTGGTGGAAATTACTTCGCCAATCTTCTCGTTCTTGTGACCCACCTTGCCTGCCCCGTTCTCCGGGGCTGCGTTTGCGTTATTTATCGATGCCGCCATGTTTTCGTTCAATTCTCTTGTCTACTTCTTTTTCTTCTTGTCAGAGCCGACCTTCTTGCTTGAGGCGACCTTCCTGACAGTTGCTTTGACGGGGACAGCCTCAGGCAGTTCGCCCTTGGCAGCCTTCTCATGCAATACCGTGAGCAGGCGCGCCCGGTCCTTGCGGAGGACGCGGTACTTCTTTAAACCTTCGGATTGCCCCATGCCCATCTGGAAACGAAACCGAAACAGCTGTTCCTGCGCCTCTTGTGCCTGACGCTGTAAGTCTGTGGCATCGGCGCCACGCATCTTTTCTGCTTTCATCGCTCTGAACCTAACTTGCTGAACCTAAGCTGCTGAACCAATCCGGCCTCGCTCACTAGCTGGCCTTCGCCTTCTCCGGCTCGGGCTGATTGCGCGCCACAAACTTAGTGGGGACGGAAATTTTCATCGCCGCCAAGCGCATGGCCTCAGTGGCCAGTTCGGCTGTCACGCCTTCCATCTCAAACAGGATCTTGCCCGGCCTCACTACCGCCACCCAGGCCTCAGGAGCACCCTTGCCCTTGCCCATACGAGTCTCTGGCGGTTTCTTGGTGATCGGCTTATCCGGGAAGACGCGGATCCAGACCTTTCCGCCGCGCTTGATGAAGCGCGTCATGGCGATACGAGCCGCCTCAATCTGGCGATTCGATACCCACCCGCAGCCTAGCGCCTTTAATCCAAATTCGCCAAACGAGAGCGTCGAACCGCGCCAGGCTTTGCCCGTCATGCGGCCGCGCTGCTGCTTGCGAAACTTGACCTTCTTCGGCATCAACATAGCGATAATCTCCTGATCTGCAAGCGCCTGACCGCTTACTCTTTTGCCAAGTCCTTATCTATCTCACCGGCCGGCACGGAGGCGCGCCCCGTAGCATCACCCGCATTACCTTGCGGCTCTTGTTTCCACGAAGGGGCAATCGGAGCGGCAAGCGGCGGAATGATGGGAGAGGTAGCCGGTTTCGGCATATCGCCAGGGGTCAACTGCGTGACGGGACCTGCGGGTTCGGAAGTTTGCTGCTGAGCCACCATGGGAGGCCGACGCTCACGATCGCGGTCACGACCGCGCTCGTCATCGCGGCGGGGGCGGCGACGCGGCTCCGCTTCGTTCCGCAGTGAGTTGCGGCGATTCCCACTCTCGAGCACCTCGCCCTTGTAAATCCAAACTTTGACGCCAATCACGCCGTAGGTGGTAAACGCTTCGCTGAAGCCGTAGTCGATATCGGCACGCAATGTGTGCAGCGGCAGCTGCCCTTGCAGGTACCATTCACTGCGGGCAATCTCAGCGCCGTTCAAGCGGCCCGAGACACGAACCTTAATTCCTTTGCAACCGAAACGCAGGGCGGAATCGACCGCCTTTCGCATGGCGCGCCGGAACGCCACGCGTTTTTCAAGCTGCAGGCCAATGGATTCCGACACCAGCTGCGCATCCAGCTCCGGGCGATGCACTTCCTGAATGTCGATGAACACCTCGCGCTTGGTCTTCTTCGCGAGATCGCCCTTCAGCTTCTCAATCTCAGCGCCCTTGCGCCCGATGACAATGCCGGGACGCGAAGTGCGGATGGTGATGCGCAGCTTGTTGCCTGGCCGGTCTACCTCGATTGAACTGACGCCCGCCGCTTTGAGGCGTGCCTGCAAGGATTCCTTAAGTTGCAGATCTTCGTGCAGTAGGCGCGAATAGTCCTGCTTGGCGAACCAGCGCGAGCGCCAGGTTTTGGTAACGCCTAAGCGGAACCCGTAGGGATGTACTTTCTGACCCATCTTAATATTCCTCTTAGCCCTATTCTTCCGGCGCTTCGGCTCTCTCGCCAAGCTTCAATACGATGTGCGACATACGGCGTTGATATCGGTAGGCGCGGCCCATGGGAGCGGGACGAATACGCTTCTGGCGTGGGCCTTCGTTCACATATGCTTCGGCCACAAACAGGCGGTCGACATCCACGTCTTCCTGCTTGTTCTCCGCATTGGCAATGGCCGACCGCAGGACCTTTTCGACCACCGGGGCGATGCCTTTGTTGACGGCGCTCAAGATGTTGATGGCGTCGCCCGCCTGCCGGCCGCGAATCATGTCGACGACCAGCCGCGCTTTCTGCGCCGAAACGCGCACGTACCTGGCTTCGCACTTGGACACCACGACTTTTTGGTCCATAGTTACTTGGCCGCCTTTTCGGTAGACTTCGCCGCGTGACCTTTGAAGGTGCGCGTGGGCGAGAACTCACCCAGCTTGTGGCCGACCATGTTCTCTGTCACGTAGACGGGGATAAATTTCCTGCCGTTATGCACTGCCAGCGTGTACCCGATAAAGTCAGGCACGATCGTCGAGCGGCGCGACCATGTCCTGACGACGCTTTTCTGGCTGGCCGCGGCCAGCTTCTCCACCTTTTTGAGCAGGTGGTCATCGGTGAACGGCCCTTTTTTGAGTGATCTACTCATCTTTATGCACCGCGCACAACGGGCGCCAAACGCCCTGTGCGCTCCTCTCGATTCCTTCCATGCATTACCGCTTCTTCGCCTTGCGAGTGACGATCCAGCGGTCTGTCCGCTTGTTGTTGCGCGTCTTGAACCCGCGTGTTGGCTGGCCCCATGGCGTCACCGGATGGCGGCCGCCCGAAGTTTTTCCTTCACCACCACCGTGCGGGTGATCCACCGGATTCATGGACACGCCGCGATTATGCGGACGCCTTCCGAGCCAGCGGCTGCGGCCTGCTTTGCCGAGCGACACATTCTCATGCTCGACATTGCCCACTTGACCAACCGTCGCCATGCAGTCGATCTGCACACGGCGGATTTCGCCCGAGGGCAACTTCAGCAGCGCGATATCGCCTTCTTTTGAAACCAGCTGCGCCTGGGCACCCGCCGAGCGAGCCATCTGGCCGCCTTTGCCCGGCTTCAGCTCGATGTTATGCACGACCGTACCGGCTGGGATGTTCTTGAGCGGCAGCGCGTTGCCTATCAGGATGTCGGCTTCGGGCCCGGAAGTGACCATGCGGCCTACCTCCAGACCAACCGGACAGATGATGTAGCGCTTCTCCCCATCTGTATAGTGCAGCAGCGCAATGCGCGCCGAGCGATTCGGATCGTATTCGATAGTGGCCACTTTGGCGGTCACACCGAATTTGTCGCGCTTGAAATCGATCAGGCGGTAAGCCTGCTTGGCGCCGCCACCGATAAAGCGGCTTGATGTCCGTCCACGGGCATCGCGCCCACCGGTACGCTTTTTGCCCTCGACCAGCGACTTCTGGGGCGTATCTTTGGTGATGTCTTCACGCGTGAGATACGTCTGAAAGCGCCGCGTCGGCGTAAATGGTTTGAAACTCTTGATCGGCATCGATGCTCGTTTCTTTACTGCTCGGGTTCCTTATCTAGATGTCGGCGTATTCAGGCACTTTAGAGCCGGGCGCCAGGCGCACATACGCCTTTTTCCAATCCGACGCATAGCCGGTGAAGCGGCCACGGCGGCGCAACTTGCCGACATACATGCTGGTGCGAACATCAACGACCTTCACTTTGAAGACAGTCTCGACAGCCTGCTTGATCTGGATCTTATTGGCGCCCGGGTGCACTTCAAACGCGAGCGTTCGTTCGGCTTCGCGCTTGGCATGGCCCTTCTCAGTAATGAGCGGCCGGCGGATCACATCGTAAACGTTCATTTCGCGAGCGCCTCTGAAAGCTTTCTGGCCGCCGTTTCCGTCAGCAGCACTTCCTGGTACTTAAGTAAGTCGTAGACGTTCACGTCCCTGGTGGGCACCAGCTTCACACTCTTCAGGTTGCGGGAAGCGCGTGTGAGATTCACATTCTCGCCAGTCTCCACCAGCAAGATGCTCTTCTTGGCGTCCAGCTTGCCGAACACAGCGGACAAGCTCTTGGTCTTGTGGTCGCTCAGTTCAAAGGCGCGAACCACTCTCAGCTCCCCATCACGCAGCTTGGCGGACAAGGCGGAGCGTAAGGCACCGAGCGCCATCTTGCGCGGTAACTTGTATTCATAGCTACGCGGTTGCGGCCCGTGCACCGTTCCGCCATGACGCCACAGCGGCGAACGGATGGAGCCCATACGCGCGCGGCCGGTGCCCTTTTGCTTCCACAGCTTCTTGCCCGAACCAGAGACTTCATGGCGCGTCTTCGTCGCCGCAGTTCCCGATCGCTGGGCGGCCGTGTATTGCCGCACGGCCTCATAGAGCAGGGCCTCGTTCACTTCGGCGCCAAACACTGCGTCCGCCAGCTCAATTGAGCCTACAGTCGCGTTGTTCAAATCCACCACATTTACACTCGGCATTTTCGTCGTCCCTTATCTCTGCCTTATCGCTTGGCCCGGCGAACCATCACGTAACCGCCGTTTGGTCCGGGAATGGCGCCCTTGACGGCGATCACATTGTCTTCCGTATCCACGCTGACGATTTCCAGGTTCCGCACCGTCACCTGATCGGTGCCCATGCGCCCGGCCATCTTCATGCCCGGAAACACGCGCGACGGGAAGCTGGAAGCACCGATCGAACCGGCGGCACGATGAAACATGCTTCCGTGCGAGGCCGGACCGCCGCGGAAATGATGCCGCTTGACTAAGCCGGCAAAGCCCCGGCCCTTGCTGGTGCCGATCACATCCACTACGTCGCGCGGCTTGAACTCTTCGGCCAGTACGCGATCGCCCTGCTTCAGGTCGCCTGTAGCGTTGCCTTGGCCCAGGTGAAACTCACGCAGAAATTTCACGCCTTCCGCGCTCGACTTAGCTAAGTGCGCCGCTTGCGGCTTGTTCTGCTTCTTGGCGTATTCCACCAAGCCCATCTGCACGGCATCGTAGCCATCGGTCGCGGGCGTCTTGCGCTGCGTCACAATGCATGGGCCTGCCTTCACCAACGTGACAGGAACAACCTGCCCCTCAGGGGTGAACACCTGGGTCATGCCAATCTTTTTGCCGAGAATCCCTGGACTCATCTGTTGTTTCCTGATTTACTTCTTGCCGAACGCCTTGATCTCGACATCCACACCGGCGGGGAGATCAAGCTTCATCAGCGCATCTACTGTGTCCTGCGTGGGCTCCAGAATGTCGAGCAAACGTTTGTGCGTACGAATCTCAAACTGTTCGCGCGACTTCTTGTCCACGTGCGGCGACCGCAGAACCGTATAGCGGTTCTTGAGAGTGGGCAGCGGAATCGGCCCGGCGACAGTGGCACCGGTGCGCTTGGCCGTATCGACGATGTCGCCCGTCGATTGGTCCAAGATGCGGTGATCATACGCCTTCAGGCGGATGCGGATGCGTTCTTTCATTTGTTTCGTTGTCTTTCTCCGGCTTCGAAATGCGCTCCGTTAAGAGAGCGCCTCAAAACATTCTTGCCCTTAAGGCACAATCTCGGTGACGGTTCCTGCGCCGACGGTCCGGCCACCTTCGCGGATAGCGAACCGCAGGCCCTTATCCATGGCAACCGGCGTAATCAGATCCACTTCAATCGCCACGTTGTCGCCCGGCATCACCATCTCCATGCCTTCCGGCAGCTTCGCCACGCCCGTCACATCCGTTGTGCGGAAGTAGAACTGCGGCCGGTAGCCGTTGAAGAACGGCGTGTGCCGTCCGCCTTCTTCCTTCGACAACACGTACACTTCGCCCTTGAACTTCTTGTAGCCCTTGATCGTGTTGGGCTTCGCCAGCACCTGCCCGCGCTCCACGTCGTTCTTTTCAATGCCGCGCAGCAGCAATCCCACGTTGTCCCCGGCGCGCCCTTCATCCAGCAGCTTCTTGAACATTTCGACGCCCGTGACCACCGTCTTGCGCGTATCCGCGAATCCGACGATCTCCATTTCCTCGCCTACTTTACAGATCCCCTTCTCAATGCGCCCCGTCACCACCGTGCCGCGGCCCTGAATCGAGAAGATGTCTTCAATCGGCATCAAAAACGGTTTGTCGATCACACGCTCCGGCACCGGTATGTAGGAATCCACCTTCGCCATCAGCTCGTCGACGGACGCTTCCCACTTCGCTTCGCCGTTCAACGCCCCCAGCGCACTCACCTTGACCACCGGAATCTCATCGCCCGGAAACTGATAG
>JAABUQ010001200.1_pt1 | contig 57158 bp, 65 predicted proteins | sample 5560001 | NCBI WGS metagenome assembly JAABUQ01 (sample SAMN10711888, study PRJNA513371) | rock metagenome | isolation source: Antarctica rocks | place: Antarctica: Victoria Land, Finger Mt nord | collected 2015-12-18
CTGCGTCCGCCCTGACAACCGGGGAATCTGTGCCAATTGCCGGTATCTGGTTCCCCATTACAGCAGTCTATCCAAGGCCAAGACCTGGCGAAAACTCTACGTCCTGCAAGCCAAACTCCATGATGATCAGGGTCATACTGTCGATGCAGAGCAGGCTCGCAGAATGGTTCAGTATATTGACGATGCAATTCGGATCATGGAAATCCAAGTCCGTACTCGCCAGGATGGCGGCTATTTGCCGTTTGCAGATACGCTGCCCCCGGTTCAGGACGAAAAAGGAGATACGCTATGACCCATGCTCCTGACGATCAATATGCGCATTTGCGTGCCAATGCAGCAGCCCAAAAACAAAGCACTGTTGATCGTCTCCGCAAGGCGATTACCCAGCTTGAGTCCGAGGGCCGCTCGGTCAATACCTTCACCATCAAAGAAGTCAGCGGGATGGACTACATGGCCTACTACCGCAACCGAGAAGCCTTCCAGTTGTTCCAGGAGCACAGCACCCATCTGCGCAAGGAACGCGAACCGGCACAGGAGAAGAGGCAGGATGTCAGTCGAGGCAAGTCACGAAAAACAGGAAAAGGCCGGGCAGCTTCTCACTCGGTCAAAGTGTCGCCGCGCGATCCGCTGCTCGACTACAAGCGTCCGCGCCTGATCGAACTCTTGCACGAGGCTCGCGATGAACGGGATGAAGCCAAACGACAGTTACGAACGGAACGAGTGAAGGCAGAGCAGCACGCACAGGCCGAACAAGCTGAGTTAGAACAGCGCTATCACAAGCTCTTGCAAGAGCATATGCAGTGTGGTGTGATCATTGCGAAACTCGAAGCGCAAGTTGCCGAGTATCTGGCGTTCATGGAGCGCTTTCGCTCTTCCCTTCACCGAGAGGAGCACGAACCGGACTCGTAAGGAGGCAAGTCTTGGTGTGTCCAGCGTGCTCCTCTTCTAGGGTCGATTTACCCGCTATTCTTCAATGATCACAGCTTGTGCAAAAGCCCGATATCCAGCCGCAGAAGCTAATCCAAGGGATGCGCTGTTTTCGGCAGAGGCACTGTAGAATGGAATCAGATCTTCTTGGGTGACTCCCCTTGCCCACAGGAGCGTAGCCGCGAGAGCATATCCTTTGCGGCGTGCCTCTGGCAGGGTATCAATACCCAGTTCACACGCTTGAGGTGTCCGACGCGAGCTGTGTACAAGGCTGAGTAAACGTCCTTCAACAATGACCCCAATGAGCGGGCGTCGATGTGGGTGGAAGTAATACTCAACAGATCCAGGATCAAAGGTGTCTACCAATGCCTGATCATCAGAGGTAAGAAGACGCGCAACTTGTTGAGCAGCCGCGACGCTCATGCTTGGGGATGCTACCTGGTGAAGGGCTACCTCTCGACTGATGTGCGGGGCAACGCGCTCTGTGGGAGGTACGGCTAATGCTTCCCTCGCACGTACCAACAATGCGTCTCGCTCTGTTGCTGCGACATCAGGTCTCCAGATAGCAACCTGCGAACCTGCCACGTCAACAGCATACAGCTTCCAGGGAGGCTGAATCCCTTCCGACAAAAGCTCAACAGAGTTCTGGGTAATGGGAGGAAGTTGTACCCCCCAGACAGCCTCGATATGCAAACGAAGTAATGTTCGTGGTGTCGATTCCATGACAATCCTTTCTGAAATGTAGAGGTCTGTAAAAAAGGAAAAAAACTCCCAGAAAGAGGGTGTTTTCCATCAAGGGCCTCCTTTCTTTCAATTGAACTGTCATGTGGGCACAGGTCTTGCCCATGTGTATCTTACACGATCTGTGATTGCTCTGCAATATGCTTTTCTGTAGTAAGAAAAATGCGATATGTCTGTTTAAAACGGAGGCATGTTTGAGCGTGTCCGCCCCTTGAAACTGGTAGCTCTGCAACAACTAGAAGAAACCGTATGATATGGGGGTCGTGTATGTGTTTGTGCAAGGCCAATGGCTCGAATGCATTGCAGACAACTATGCTCAGGTGCATGGACGTTCGGAACGAGAGTGGCATCTCATCCTCGACGAATGGCGAGCCCATCAACGTCAGCACGGGAAAGCACGAACACACGTCAATGGCCCTCTTCAGGCACGCTTTTTGGAGGCGCTCGAAGCCGACGAGCGGATGCTCTTGCAACAACAGCGTGATTACGAAGAACGTACGTTGCGTGATGCCATTCTCGGCAAAAAGGAGGTTGAGCCTGTGGTGATTCCCTCTTTGTCCACCGTAGTCCAGACCGACGAAGATGACCTGGATCTCACCACCATTCCACATTACGAGGAGTACCGCTAATGGCCCGGATGTCACACGAAGCACGAGCACAATTGGAAGCGTTTAAAGCGGTTCGTGTCAAGCATCCCCGCTTGGAAGAAGTGGATGACTTGATCAGCCAGGCCGTTGAGGAACATGCAGCTCACTCCCACCTCTTAGTGTATGGTCCCAGTGGAGTCGGCAAGTCAACGGTCACTCGCCACCTGGCCGCACGCATTCTCGCCGAAGAGTCGAATCGGACCGTGGTTCCCGTGATCTGGGTCGAGGCCCGTCCTGGTGATTACGGAACCTATGCACGTCTGGACTACTACCACCAGGTCCTCACCGCTCTTCGAGGGCATGCGGCTGTCAAGGATCGCCTCATGCAAGTTGCTCTCACCCCAAGACCAGGCCGAAAGACGGTCGATGCAACAGAAGCACTCGAACAGCGAGAAGCCGTCGAATATGCGTTAGAACGGTTGCAAGTCAAAGCGGTGGTGGTCGATGAGGCCCAGAATATGATGCATGTGCAAGCTCCGCTTCGGCCTGTGGACCAATTGGAATGGCTCAAAAGCATGACCAATCATACGCAAGTTTTGCATGTTTTGGTAGGTTCTTACGACCTGTTTGAATTTCGGAATCTCAATGGGCACGCAGCACGGCGTGGGCGAGATATTCACTTTCCCCGCTATCACCTGGAGAACAAGGAGGAACGCAACGAGTTTACTGGTGCCCTCCATTACTTGCTTTCACATGTCCCTCTTACCTGTGATGTGGAAAGCTTGGTGAAAGAAAGGCGGTGGTTTGCTGAATGGAGCGTGGGATGTGTTGGCATTTTGAGAGATTGGTTGGTAGAAACCGTTGCGGTGCTTCTGGCTGAGGGACGTACCACCCTGACGCGTGAGGCCCTCCAGTCCCACGCTCTCCAACTTGGTCAGCGAGTTCGTCTGGAAATGGAGGCACGAGCTGGGGAGCAGCGGGTCGAGAAAGGAAATGCGACGACGCAGCAACAATTACAGGAGTTGAACGGAACGACCGTATCTCCACCAAGAACATCTGCCGCTCCCTCATTACGAATTGGGGAGCGGACTCCTCAGCGCGATCCAGTGGGAGAAAGTGGAAACCTCACCACAGCTTTACCGCCAAGCAAGTGCCCCAATTCAAATCAGATGCTCGATCTGGACGCGAACCTCTTCACACAATCGGCAGTGGTTCATGTGGAATGTTCAGTGTGTGGAAGCGTGCGAAAAGGCACACTCAAAAAGGACCAAATCACCTTTCCTTACCACGAGAAATTGCGTGGTCGTAGCACTCACACAGGCCCACGATGGCTCAAGCACGAGGGGGAATGGAAGATTTCTTCTCCAGACTCTCAGTAGTTTCTGCCATATATCTTGGCGCAATTGTCACCTATCGGAGGATTCGCTTTTTTACAAAGACGCTAAAAACGAGAAGTATCTGTTCAAAAAGAAGTCTCGCCAAGATATGTGCCGGTCAGCTTTGGCTATCTTTCTTGATTTCAAGCGGGTTGACGGGGTTTTTGCGCCATTTTATCTGGCAGAAATCCGCCATTAATCATGTCATTTGACATTTTATTGTAACTGTTAGTGGGTTATTACATTAGCAAAAACAGCCTTGCGGCGTTAAGAAGAAAAGTGGTTTTTGTAGGGACTTATTCAGGGCGGATTCGATAGGTGGTAGATCCAGGACTCTCGGTCACAGGAGCAACTAACCATGTAATCCAATGTGCTAATGCTCGGCCTTGCGTCGTGTTGCGTTGAACGCATAATGGGCTGGTGCCGTTTATGAAGTATATCCTGTAGTCATTCTCTGTTATAGTGATATGAGTCATATTGTCCATGTTGATCACTTCACCACTGACCATTTCACCATTGTCTGCTTCACTCTCTAAGCGAATAGTGTTGTCTTTCGACATCTTCACATTCCTCCTTTCGATATATTCATCCCTCTACCTTATATACGAGCACATCGATGATTGAACATATGACCGTGACTTTTTGGTCCCTTGAACCGGGATTCCTTTCACGCGCTCTTCGGGAGGAGAAACAGCTTTTTTCCGATCAACAACACCGAAGAGGATAAAACCTCCACTGGTATTCACCAGTGAACAAGCAGTTCGGCAAAGAGGGTCAGTATGTTTCTCACGATATCTCTGATCTCCAGTAGGAAGAGGTGCATCTTTATAATCATACAGACCTGGCTCAAACCCGTGTTTCTTGACAAGATCAAGAACGGTCTCTATAGTCCACGCATCTACATCGTTGGGCAACTCCATACACGCATACCTCTCTCCGCAAAGAGACTCTTGAGGCTCATCAAGGCCACTTTCACCATACCCTCTGACATATTGGCAGTGCGGGTAGTGCGGGTAGTTGCGGGTAGACAAAAATACACCTCCTTAAAAGAAACCCATTTATTATCTTACCTCTTCCTGTAAAAAAAAATGGTTTGATTTTCTCTCTTTATAATATTACTACCCGCAACTACCCGCACTACCCGCAACTATTCCACTTCGACACCGCGCAAATCTGAAAGTGTTGGTCCAACACATACCCAATGGATCGTTGCCCGTTTCGTCATTTTCTTTGCTTGCTTTTGAAAACTTGTTGTGAAGGTTACATACACTCTGCGACTGGCAAAATCTTTCTCTCGTGTCTGAAGCGTCGGGATACATTGCTCGTCTTCCAAGCTAGGATAGGCTGCAAGTACACCTCCTTCATTGGCATTACTACACGATATGTCACCCGACTCCCACTCATTAAGCGTTTCTAGTAGCTCCTCGAAGCTGACGTTTTCTTTCAGCATACAGTCGTGTGCTTGTGGCTGGATCGTAACAGTGCGTTTGGTGAACTGGTGCATTGCGAGGGGATTATATCAACAGGAGAGGAAAAATAAAATGGCTACCATAACTCAGCTACCTTTTTCTCATGAGAATGGAGAAACTGAGCTTATAATCAGCAGCTACTCGATTTGTATAAATGATACTTCAAGATTTCCCCCTGTCGGGAGCTTACCTGAGTCATAGGTTATCACTCTGCCGCGTGTTTTGATGTCGAATTTGGAGACAATCGGGGGACGTATAAAGCGTGACTCCCATGTCACCTTCATATCTAATCGGTAACATTCCCAACCTTCAATAACCAACTCATGAGGCTGAAATACCAATGATTGATTTCTATTGTAAGAACAGACTCCCTCGCCTACAGTGTAGGCTGGCACAGTGTTCATAACGTCATCAATAATTCTCTGTCGCATCCGCTCGTTAAATGTTCTAAGCAAAAGGTCTTCACTATTATAGCGCACGAAACTTTCCTGAGTAAGGGTACCTAGCTTGAAGATTTCATTGGGGTTCAATATGAAATTGGCGTGTGAGCTTATAATCGTATTACACAAAATATGAAAGTCTGCGATCAAGGGCGTAGAAGCGTCTAGTTCTTCGGTTGCGGTAAGGAGTTTGAGCCTGCCGTCTTGATCTGCTTGTGCTTCTGCGTCTCTAGTAAAGCTTTTAGCAATAAAGTAGCCTGTTTGAGCATGCACAACCTCTATTTTTTTAGAAAAGACAATAATCTCATCTTTATCGACTTTCTTTTTCCAGTTCTTACACTCAAAAATAAAGTTCGCTTTGTATCCTCTGCCATAGTCAATGGTGATATAAATGTCGATTTCATGCCTTACGCCATTGACGACTACGATTTTCTTTGGCTCAATGGTAACGATTGCCTCTTTTGTCGCTGGATTAGTGCCTAAAATGTATGCTTCGATTAACTGGACTGCCTTTTCAAGGGCATCTCCTTTTTCCTGAGCATTAGTACGTGCCATTATGAACTCTTCCTATCACTCAAAAAGATATATTGAATAAAACTATTTTACCTTGTAGATAAGCCTGGTTCTGGCTGCGATGCATTGGACTGAACGAGACTAAAAATCTGAGTGAGGGCTGCTATGATTTAGCATAGCTATGTTGTAGCTGAGATAGCAAGCATAGAGTGTACCCCTATGCTTGCCAGTTATCACCCTCGTACTAGAACGAGTGGTGATGCATAACCCATACGATAAGCCATGCAATGCCTCTTACCACATTGAAGGGTAAGGACCAATGTATACGCGACAGTACACGTAAAATGGTACTGCGTTGTTCGCGTTGTCGGCCTTTGCAGTCTACACGGCGTTTCGTCAGACGTTCTCGCCTTGACATAGAAAACTCCTATATTATATCATGAATCATCCCAGATTCTGAGCAAAGCCGAGGTTATCACTGATAACCTCGGCTTTGCTCAGAATCTGGGAAAGCAGGAGAGGACGACAGAACCGCTGTGACCTGTTTCCCGCAGCAAGAGTCTCTCCCACAGAGGCGGGGGTCGGCGTGAGAAACCCTTGTTGCGTGTTCCATAGTCTCGTGCTGGTAGTACCGCATGAGCAAAAGCCAGCAGGCGAGGAGTCGGCTGGCAGAGTGCCACAGCAGGGCAAGCTTCCTTGTCACCCCGAAGAGGGCAAACGGTTAGTCCGTGGCGATAGCTCGATTGGCGCGTCGACTCAAGCGAGGCGGATGGGCTAACCACAAGCGGCTTAAGGCCAGTCGCACGCGGGCGAGCGGCACCCGTGTGGCCCTCAAGCGGCTTCCGGTGCGATGGCAGCCATAGCGCAACAACCAGCGGCGCAAGAGCTTGAAGGGCTTGGTCAGCAAATGCAGCAAGAAGGCATAGGCCAGCGTCGCCAGTCCCAGCAGTTTGAGCCGGGTTTCCCACTCCCAGACGCGCGGACTCTGCATGCCCAGTTCACTTTTACAGGTTTTCCAGGCCAGTTCAATCTGCCAGCGGCGAGCGTAGGCCATCACGACTTTCCAGGCTTGCGCTTGGGTCTCTACTGGCTCGCTCGTCAGCAGATACCAGGGTGTTCCTCCTGTGCGGCGAGCCACCACCAGCCACAGCGACAGCTTGGGATGCTCAGGATGGCGCACCGGGAAAGCCAACACACTGGCACTGATCCACTTGCCGCGACGCGCATCCCACAGACCACGACTGCCCCAGGCTTTTTTGCCCTGCGCGATCTTCCAGGCCGCTTTGAGAGTGCCCGCAAAGAGCAAGCGATACTGATGTCGCCAGCGCAGGACAAAGCGAGCGTCGTAATGATGCAAGGCTCCGAGCCACACACTGCTGGCATAGCCGCGATCAAAGACATGGAGGACCTTGCGCCCCCAACTCGTACTCGCCCGCTCCAGCAGCTTCTTGTCCTCATCACGGCTCCAACTGGCTCGCCAGCCGCGGGTCGTCCACCAGCACAAGGCGGCGAGCAAGGCAGGGCCTTGACTGAGGCGTATGCCGACCAGCAGCAAGCCCACCCAATGCAATCCTGGCACACAGAAATGCAGAGAAAAGACCAGCGTTGGCCTCAAAATCTTGTCGGAGAATCTTTTTGACAGAAAATTAGGGGAAGGAGATAACCAATGGCAAGGAATGATCCCGCCATTTTCCAGGAGTTTCAACATGCGCTGGGAGCACGTGACCCTAAAACCGTCGCGGCGTATCTGACCACGATGCGTGATTTTGTGACCTGGTTAGCAGAACTACCGGGAGGAACACCGTTCCACTTGGGACTGGTGACCGAAACAGCGGTGCGTGGCTATCTGGACTCGCTCCAGCGGGCTGGTCGTGCGCCTCGAACGCGAAGCAAGGCGCTTTCTGGGTTGCGCCGGTTTTGCCAGTGGGCTATGGATGAGGGGTACTTGCGCCGCAATCCGGCGTGCGCGATGGAACGCCCAACGGTCGTGGCGATGGCACCAACTGAACTTTCCGAGAAGCAGCGCTTTGTGCTCAAGCAACTCGTCGAGCAACATGCTCCCCGCCGTTTCGCCGCGATCTTCGCGCTCGGCTATTGGGCAGGGCTGCGCATCAGTGAAATTGCGACCCTGCGAATGGACCAGTGCCAGATCAATCAGCGGGCCGGAAGCATCAAGCTCGTTGATGCCAAAGGCGGCAAAACCAGGACGCTGGATCTGCACAATATGGCGCGTCGGGCACTCTACGACTATCTTTTCCCACAAGATCCGCATGAGCAAGAACGGGATCAGGAGAGCGTCTATGTGTTCACGAGCCAACGCGCTGCCTGGCTACGGCAACAGGGACAACCAGATCATCTCTCTGAACGGCCTATTAGGCCCGCCACCGAAATCTACAACGTGAAGCCTTTCTTGGAAATGAAAAAGCGGTATGAAGAGGCAAGAGATGCAACCAATAGGCGCGAACGCCCTGTTTGGGGCAGATGAGAAAAGAAGACAATGCGATGTTCTCCATCAGCTTCTCTAGCCAGTTGAGAGCTTCGCATTGTCTCTTTCATTGGCGGGCCTCACCGGCCGGAATGATGGGTACCGAGAGGAGGAGTACTGAAGCCAAAGGAGCTCGGCAGCACCACCACCGAGCTCCTGGCCTCCCTCCTGGAGAGGACTCGACTTGTGGATGGTAAAGGCGGGACCTACTCTCCTGGAGCCTGATACGTCTGGGCGCCCGCTTTGCGCATCGCCTCCATGGTCTGATCCGTCGTGAGTAACGCCGTCGTCTCAACGGCTTTGACATGGCCTGCCGCGACCGTGGCCAGGACGGCTGCCACAACGGTCGCCTGATCGGGCATCTCCGAGATAAACACGCCATCGTACTCCCCGAAGGAGTAGTAGAAAGACACCAACCGTCCTCCCAGCTTGTCGATGAGCCCGCGCAGCGTGTCCTCGCGGTTCTGCGGCTTCTTGATGAGGGTGGCCCAGGCGTCAGGCGTGTAAGCAAATTGCGTCATGTAGAGAGGCATCTCTGTCTCCTTCTTTCTTGCTGTCCGAACGAATGAAGCTGTACTGGAGATCACATCTACAGGAGTGGACGAAGGTACATGGACAGTAGAGCTGGTACCAGCTACAACACCTTTGACAACGCAAAGGCCTATTACACAAGGAGCATTTGCGTGCTCCGGTAGTTGTGGAGTACCATTCCTAACTCTATACCCACTGTCAAGAGGCCTTTACTGAAATCCACTCATAACTCGAACATGTGGCTTTCCAGGCTAGCCTGCGATGAAAGTATTCTCAAGCTCTTGTGCGGCATCTCAGCGAGCTTTGACCAAATCGGCTACGCGTTATGAGTGGATTTCAGGCCTTTAAATTTGTTAACCTTTCTTGAGAGACTGGCTCAACGTCTCCGCAGCCTTACGCCATGCAACACAGTTATACCAACCCATCTCCCTCTGCTGATTTCTTCCAGTCTGCAAGAAACGGCATGACCTTCTCATAGTGGTCGAGACGGATATGCTTATAGCTGTTCACGCCAAATCGACGATAGAGTTCTGCAAAGATACCTTGATAGTGGTTCTTCCCCGGACTCTTCGCGGTTAGGGCCTATCAGTGTATTTCTGACCAAAAGATACGACGTGCCATATAACTACGCATGAGTTTCCGTGTGGAATGGCTCTAGAGGCTCTTATATGCACCTTGAGGACCTTCACGTCACCGCGCAGTTCTGCATCGCAATCAGCGACACTCACAGCAGAAAATGGCATGTGAGAGCCAAGTAAAACCTGCTGGACATGCAAAAAGGAAGAGCAAGAGCAATCTCAGCCTCAGTTATATGGTACATCGTATCTTTTGGTCAGAAATACACTGATAGGCCAATTGGTCATGCTCTGTTAAGAAAAAGTGAAAAATGCCTTAGGTCATCAGTTGATCTCTTAACTCTTACCCTGTCTTAACGTACTCTATAGTGGACCCTTCTGTCAAGTCAAAGAAGGAGGTCTTCTGAAGATACAAATACTCCTTTTCTCCTGGTCGAAAAATGGAGGAATGTGGGCAAAAAGCATCACACTCCTTTTCATCGGTCATCCATCTTCCCTTCTACTGAGGAAAATGGTCTAGCGGTCGAAAATAAATGGTTGCAGGCATTTGATAGTCAAGTGCTTGATGAAGGCGTTTGTGAGGTAACTCCCGGATAACGAAATGGTAGGAATTAGAGCAATTTGCAATATTCCTTGGGCAAAGAAACGTTTTATCTGTAAATGTTAGAGTTAAAAACTCATATCCACTCTTGATATATATTGCTTACTTGCTACGTCAATACATCTTGAAGAGAAACACAGCAAGCAGACTGTATACGCCACATCTGATACTCCCTTGAAAAAGGGGGCTAGAGAGATTGGAGTGCAGAGCGTACAAGTACCCAAGCCGATGGGTATGCTCACGCACATCGGTCAGAGGGGTTTCCACTCGATTGTCATTTTCATCAGACTAAGCGGCTAGGGAGGTGGGTTCTAACTTCACCTCATAGCCAAGCTTCTCTAAGCGACGGACGAGCCGCTTCTGGACGGCTTGGCGATCCCATTCATCAAAGTAATTGCCTCCCAGCTCTTCATAGTCTTTTTCCTCTGATAGCAGATGGTAGATGATGACCAACAAGGTATGCCCAACTGCAATCGTTGCCTTCTTCCCCCCTCGTCGAACGACGAGGCGCTGATATTGGGCTGAGAGATAGCAATCTTTGGAATGGATGGCAGCATGAGCAGCTTCCACCAACCCCGAACGGAGCCATGGACTACCTTTACGCGTTCTGCCACTCAATCGTTTGCCTGCGCTCTCATTGTTGCCAGGACACATTCCTGCCCAGGATGCGAGATGCCGTGCGGTGGGAAAGCGACTCATGTCGGAGCCGATCTCGGCCAAGATCACTTCAGCTAAGCGTCTCTTGATGCCTGGGATGGTCTCCAGGTGTCGGAGGAGGTGCTCATCGGAGCGCAGACGCTCGGCGATCTCGCTGCTCATACGCTCGATGGCCTCGTCCAACGCATCAATCTCGGCCAGCTGTTCGGTGAGCAGAAAGCGATGGTGGGACTTGACGTATCCTTGCAGTGCTTGAGAGAGCAGATCGCGTTTGGCTCGCATACGACCACGGGCAAGTTCAGCCATCACAGCAGGCGCGACCTCACCAGAAGTCAAGGCGGCTAGCATGTCACGTGCAGAGCGTCCCATGAGGTCGCTGGCAACCGAAGCCAGCTTAATGTTGGCGTCCTCTAACGTCTTCTGTAAGCGATTGATGATGCGTGAACGCTCTTCAACGAGACTCGTTCGATAGCGGGTCAGTTCACGCAACTCTCGTTGGGAAGCTGGAGGGATAAAGCTGGCACGCACCAACCCATGTCGCAACAGATCAGCAATCCACTCAGCGTCTTTCACATCCGTCTTGCGTCCCGGAACAGCTTTGAGGTGTTGGGCATTGACCACGAGGACTCCCACATGCCCTTCAAGGACGTTGAAGATGGGTTTCCAGAAACTGCCGGTACTTTCCATCGCTACCTGGGTGACTCCTAACGCATTGAGCCAGCTACGTAATCGTAGCAATTCAGGAGTCATGGTGCTAAAGGTCGAAACCTCCTTGTGCGGGTGTCCCTTGGCATCAGGGATGATGGCACAAACGACGACGCTCTTCTTATGAACATCCAAACCTGCACATCGTTCATAGACGGGGTTTGCGGACAGTAAGAACCAAAAGTTGGAATAGGAACGTAACCCAGAAAGGCTAGAGGAGGTGGAAAATGAGCTTTCTCACTCAAAAGAACCTCTTCAGAAACAGAAAAAGCAGCAGGAGGACTTCTGCTCATCTTGCTGAGCAGTCGTGACAGTGAGAACACCAAGTACAAACGGAAGCGGTAATGTCTGCTAACCCTCCCAAAACCTCGAAAATCGATGTCTGCTCCTATTTTTGAGGTCTCAAATGACCTGTTTGTCCTACTCGCTATTCCAATTTCCTGTTCCTACCAGCCGCAAACCCCATACCTTGTCGCAGACAACAGGAAAAGAGATGTAAGAAAGGTGAGAAGAAGAGAGAACGGTAAGACAAAAATGTTTGCCACATAATGGGTTCTTACGCAACCCTGCTGATCAAGAAAGTGGTATGCTCAAAGTTTGAGATATTTTCGCCTGTTCTTAACTGCTTTGTATTCCCTTTCCGTTGTTTGTACTCAGTTCCTGTCTTTGCGCCTTGGATTTCTTGGCTGGTTTTGGGACGATGGAGCACCCGAAGCCGGAGCAAATCAAACTTGGCACGACCGTACATACTGCGTTTGATCAGCTTGAGTCGATTGATATTGCCCTCCAGAGGCCCGTTGCTCCATGAGAGGGTGAGTCCTGTAAGCACTGCGGTCTTGTCACGTTGAATACCTGTTGCAAACGAGTCGAACTCAGGGATATGACTGGCTTGTACCTCACTCAACCACGTATCCAACTGCTCTCCAGTGCGTTCTCGAATCATCTGCATGAACGCTTGCACCAGGAGGTACGCTTGTTGCGCCGTTGGACTTGCCAGTTGAATCAAGAGAAGTTCCTGTTGCTCCGTCTCGTCAAGAGTAGTGGTATCACGCACAAAGAGTCCGGTCGCTTTCTGTGCTGAGAAGCTTTCTAGTGGTCCTGGAGGGATCAGTGGAGACAGATGCCTCATGTTCTTTTTTGCTGGTTTCGGCTGGACAGAAAGTGTCTGAGGAGGCAGACGCAGCGTTTCAAGATATCGGTACATCGCACGCTCTGACCCTTGATAGCCCCGGGCTATCAACTCCTGATACAGGTGGGGTCCTGTCACAGCACCTTCACACTATCGTTGTTGCGTATAGGCTTGGAAGGGATCGATGAGACGAGGGCGTCTTCGGCGGCGTTGTGGCTCTGGATAGCCATCATGGGAAAGCCATTCACGCACCGTTCGTTCTCCCAGTGCGACGCGATGGGCTATCTCTGCTGTCTTGAGACCTTGTTGCTGCAGAGAGATGACCTGTTCATAGCGATCCACACGCTCTGCTCGACGAGCACGTTGCGTCTGCGCGACGCCTCGAGACCGACGAGGACTCCAGGATACTTCTGGATCGGGAACGTCGATTGATACTTGTGATACCTGCTCTTCTTGTGGAATCTGGACGTGGAACGCGCGTCGAATCTCAGCACGACATCGCGTGAGCAGCGTTGACAAACTTTCGGTTAAATTTTTTGCAAGATGCCAACGATCTGCTACCTGGATCGCTTGTGGAGCACTTTTGCGGGCGGCTGTAGCGTACTCAGACGCGCGATCTCGACTGATGATTTCAATACTCGGATGGCCCTGGAGCCACTGTGAAACCGTTTCTACGGATCGGTCTGGGAGCAGGTCAATGGGAACACCTCGTTCTAAATCTTTCTTCGAGTCTTTGTCAAGAGGCAATTTTCCCTACTCAGTTTGGCTTCTGAAAGGTGTTGGTGTCTGTCTGTTTTGAACAGTCATGTAATACTGTGTAGGTAGGCACTCTGTTTTTGGCTAACTTTGCGGTCCATATTCCTCTTTTTGCAAGGATGAGCGAAATCGTTCCAGAAAAGCCTGATGCTCGGCTAATTGGGTCTCCAAACGAGCAATAGCCAGCCCACAGTGCATATGTTCTTGCAGGAGGGCTTGATACTGCTGCTCCATTTGCTCACACCGAGCACGTACCGTACGCAATTCAGCGACAAGGCGAGGCTTTTTGTAATGGAGGAGTGGGTCCCGTGAGGAGACCAGGATTTCCTGTTGTCCAGAGGGATGGCTTCTCGCGCCTCGCCGCTTCGACTGTTCTTTCTGCCACTCCTTGCGTAAGTGGGTACTGTGGCGGCGAAAGAGTGCCAATGCCTCAGCATTGCGGTAATAAGCCATGTAATCGAGGCCACTGACCTCTTTGATGGTAAAGGTCGTGACTGGACGCTTTTCCAGTTCCAGTTGCGTAATAGCCAGGCGCAACCGATCCACTGTGGCCCGTTTTCTCCTGGCTGCGTAGTCACGCAAGTGGGCATACCGATCTTCAGAAAGGTTGGCCATCTCTGTCATCTTCTTTCTCCCCTTGATTGGCATCAGGTAGCAGGGTATCTGCAAACGGTAAGTAGCCACCATCTTGCCGGGCTCTGATCTGGATTTGCATGATGGTGATGAGATCATCCAGGTACTGAACCATCTGTCGCGCCTGCTTGGCATCAACCGTATGTCCATGCGCTTCATACGGCTGTGTTGCAAAAACTCACGGGGGAACACGATAGGTGACGAAGTCTTGATTCTTGCTCAGCTTAGGCTACCACTCCAAACAGACTGGCAATAAACGCTATCTGCCTTAAGATGTCCCCTTTTTCCACACCGCTCATCTGTCCTTTCCTCACCATGTTTATCATCTCATATCCTTGTAACGTGCTCCATGCCGTCTCAAAGGAAAAGAAACCCAGCCCTGGCTTGACTAGCCGTTTGATGAAGCGATGGTCTTGTTCGATCAGGTTGTTCAAATATTTCACCTGCCTGAGTTCGATAGACACAGGAAGGATTCCGGCGGCTTTGAGATCAGCAATGGCTTTGGGATAGGCTGCATTCTTATCGACGTTGATCACTCGAGGAGTCGACGTGGCGGGGTAGGCCGCAGTCGTGGACTGGGTCACCTGTTCCTGGATCAAATGGACTTGAGGAGTTGAATCAGAGGTGAAATGCAGTGCTTTCAGGAAAAAACGTTTGGCCGCCTCGGCATCGCACGTCGGGCTCAACAGAAACTCCAGGGTGTTCCCTAGCGAATCGACCGCCCGGTAGAGGTACAACCACGTTTTTTTGATTTTGATGTAGGTCTCGTCGACTTTCCAGGAGTCGTTGCAGGCTTTCAGATGTGGTCGACATCGTTTGTCCAGTTCCGGTGCATAGTGCTGGACCCAGCGGTAGATCGTGGTATGATCGACAGACAGCCCACGTTCTTGCATGATTTCTTCGAGATCGCGATAGCTCAAGGAATACCGAAGATACCACCGGACGCACAGGAGAATGATGTCGGACTGGAAATGACGCCATTTGAACGGCTGCAGCTCTGTCATAACGTATCCTCTGGTTTCTACTTTTCCCCAACTGTAGCAGATCAGCTTAATTTTTGCAACACAACCCTTTGAATACCGTCATCACCTGATCTTTGTGGTTATCTAACTCATACATGGCTCGCTCACTCGCTGTGAGGTCTTCCAAGGCACGTAACAACTCACGCTGCTCCTGGCAATACCGCTCACACTTGCGGTGTTCACGATTGCTGGTCTCGTAGGCTTTCCATTGTCGCTGTTGGTACTCCTCGATTTCGGCATCAGCGACAGCCTTTTCCTCTTTAATGGTCTTCCGAAGAAGCCAACTCTCCCTGTCCTGAAGTTCCAACTCGATCTGATGATCATTGAGAATACGGTACAGTTCCCTGGCCCGCTCTTTTGTCAGCTTACAGCGCTTTGTGTACAGCTTGCTTGCATTGCGAGAACGCTTGCGCGCCCCCTCCGTCCACCGCTGTACATTCGTCAGCCGTTTTTCGAGTGTCGCTCGCTTTCTGGCAATTTCAGAATTCGCCACGAGCTTTTTGCTGTACCCATGATTCGTATCCAACCCGAGCGGGAGCAAGAAATCGCGGATGATGTTCTCCTGAAGCGACCAACGCTTCGTGTAGGTCTCAGCCAGTTCTACTGCATCAACGGTCGAGGCTGTCGTCACAATGGGGATGAGTTTGGGAGCAGTGGGTGATTGGGGTGCAGGCGTAGCCTGCCATCCTCCTTCCCACCATTGACGGTCATCCCGGCTCACATCGGCATCCCAGCGTTTAGGATAGTCTCGTTCTTCTTTCGAGAGAGGCAAGGGAACCTGGCGGCAGAGACCACGGATCAAGGCAACACGAAGCAGGAGTTGCTCACCTGGATGCTCTGGTAGTGGAAGGCCAATGGAAGCGGATGCCACTTCGCGTAGGACCTTTCCCTCCGGCGATGTGCGCAGAGGGACAAAGTTTCCGATGTCGGTAAATGAGTCGAGTCCAGCATATTGATCAGTTCGTAGAATGGAGGTCACTGCTCGCCCTTCACTCCTCAGATGAGCAAGAAATTCCGCCGCCATGCCCTCACGATCGACAATGATGTGCTGAACAGTGCCACCGTTGTCAGCCTCCTGCTCATAGCGCCTCACAATGGCTGGCAACCCAGGCGTCAAGTGCTGATCTCCCCGATGGGTAGTGGCAAGCAGGGGATGACCATGGGCGTCATGTAATAGCATGAGTGCTCGGCATCCCAAGATGGTACTCAGCCGCCCTACCAGGCCACGGGGAATCAACGTATCCGTGTAGACCGGCTTGCGGTGTCCATCGATGTAAAAGCGAGCCCCTTTGTCTGCACCGGCGTCGGCGGCGGGTTGCCACAGACGAGTTGTCCACTGCGCCAGGGTGTTCGTCAATCTTTCGGCACCGTTGGACCCAGCCACTTCTGCAAGAAACCGTTCGGTGTGAAAATAGCCATAGGCGCGTTTGCGACCAGTGAGCAAAGCGAGGGCGTCGCCCGTGTATCCTCGTAGATCCCAGGTGCGTTGCAGACCGACGACCCCAAGAAAGAGGAGAGTAAACAGAAGCATGCGACAGGAAGAAGCGGAGATGCGTGCTAGACGCGAGTCAGCAGTGGGAGTACACGAAGTTAGGGCAGTCTCTAGCATGGCAAGGAGGCCCGTCTCCTGGGCAGCAGCAGCCAACAAGAGCCCTCCTGCCCCTTCTTGCCACTCTGGCTCCATTGCTGGATTCGCATCACGTTTTTTTTCCTGAGCAGCGAAGGACAACTTCGCAGGCCAAGAGCGACACGCGTGCATTCAGATGACTGATACTCACACAAATGCCGAAATGGTTTCCAAGTGCTTGTTGCACCTCATGACTCGGTGTATCAGGAGCAACCTGCCAGTAGCCTTTGAGCCATTGTCGCATGGGTTCTCGCAGTTTTGCAGGATGCCCATGCCTGCCATCTTGCAGACCAACTTCTCCCTGAAGGCATACTTTCTGCAAGAGCCGGTAGGCTGCTGATCGACTCGTTTGCACACCTGCCTGTGTTGCAGCTTCTTGCCATGAATACCCTGCTTGCATGAGTGCAACCATTCTTCCTTTGGCCAGCCGTTGCTGTTTTTCTCCCATTGATCGCTCCTTGTTTTCCATCTCGCAGAGTGGCGGCTTCACAGAGAGCGAAGCATCTGCCAGCAGGAAGAAGATCAACGCCAAATGTCTTCCCGCTTCTTCGCGGCTTTCAGATACTACCAATCGTACAAGACCCTGATGCACTCTTCAAGATGATCAGAGGGTGTTGTCAGTCACCACCGTTTGTCACTCTTCTTCGCTTTGCATCTGCCCAGCAGCCTGCGAGACTGCCTGAACAATGGCATCAGCTTCTGTCTCTTTCATCGCAAAGACAGAAGGCGCGGAAGGAAGACGAAACTGGGTATGATCATGGATGAGGCGGACGACAAGCGTCCCGACTGGTGCTCCTTGCGCTGGCCTCACCACGCTCCACATCCAGCGCTCTCGTTCCTCTGGTGGTCCCCACTCTCGTGAGGTTGACAACCTACCTGGAAAGCTGGGTGAAGATGAGAATCCGGCTTGTTTGAGCTGCTCTTGTATTGGTTGAAAGAGCCTGTGAGCATAGGTTCCATAGGCTGCTCCTTCACCGGCGTTGTCGTACATGCGCAGCAGTTCTTCCTGGTCTTTCTGCAACACCGGCTGCCACTGCTCCTGAATACACTGTTGGATATAGCTGGCGAGCGTTTGAATGGTGATCTCGCTCTGCTCGGAGAGAAACTCCTCTAATGGCTTCATGGCACATGCTCCTTTCGCTTTCCGACTGGAGAGATAGTCAAATGGATGCCCCTCTTTGTAACCCACACAATTGCATGCTGAGATTCCAGAGGCGTTCTGCAGCCGCTTCATCATGCGATAACTTGGAGGATTCCGCTGGCTGACATTTGGTGAAGTAGCGACCACTGCTGTTTGTCACCTCTAGCGAACTGGCAAGATAGATGGATGTTTTTGCTCCCTGTTCCGCAGAGATTGCAAAGAGGTTGCTTATTTTGCCGAACAGCGCGAAAGCTCCCTTGGCTTCTCTGTCCAGATTGGTCCTCATTGGCCAACCAGGATGGAGACAATTGATGGTGACACCTGTACCAGTGAGCCGCTTGGCCAGTTCATAGGTGAAGAGAATATCCATGAGCTTGGTCAGATTGTACACGGACTGAGCATTGTACGGGCCCTCGCTTTGCAGATCATCCCAGGGAATGGCTCTGACCCAGGTATGGGTATAAGAAGCGACGTTGACGATTCGTGCTGGAGCACTGTGTTTCAGACGATCCAGGAGCAGATTCGTGAGGAGGAACGGGCTCAGATAGTTGGTCACGAAGGTTGCTTCCAAGCCATCCTTGGTAACATGACGTTCGGCGAGGACAACCCCTGCGTTATTGAGAAGCACATCGAGGCGGTCATACTCCTTGAGGACATGTGCGGCAAGCTGGTATACTTCATTCAGTAGTGAAAGGTCGGTAACCAGAAGCTCAACCGTCCCCTCAGGTGCCTTGTGCCGAATCTCTCGTGCTGCTGTCTCACCGCGGACACGGTCGCGAGCAACCATCAGGACCGTTGCTCCCATGTGTGCCAGACCAAGAACGGTCTCCTTGCCAATTCCTGAACTCGCGCCTGTCACCAGGCAGATTTTTCCACGCATATCCAGTTGTGTCATGATCTCTCCTCTTTCCTGTCCATCACCGTGCCATGTTTGTACAGTGATAGAGTTATCCTACCAGTGAAAATTGATCATCGCAGTCGCACAGGTGCTTCCTTTCAGTGTCTCTCGTTGAAGCACTACACGGTGTCGATCAGTGACGATAGATACCTTGCCAGGGTTTCTTTCTGTGCGTCTTATGACAACGCCTCGCCCGGTGGCGTGGTAGGAGCATCTCTCCTTGCCTTGATCTGCTCGCGCAACTCTTCGGCCCAGAACAACTCCTGTTGCCATTGGTGAATCTTGTGCTGCATACCCATCAGCAGGTCTGTCAATTGAGCCCTCGTCATGCCGATGGGACTTTCCATCCCTGATTGTGCTAATTCTTCCGCCCTCGCGCTCCCATAGGACACCAAGCTTTGACAATAGCCAATGTAGTGTTCGATCAGGTGCAAGTGTTCCTCGGGTTGCAAGAACGAAAAATACGCCACTTTCTGCAGAAAGATCCGCTGATACTCGCCCAGATACGAGGTGGTATCCATCATCAAGGCATGAAAGCGCGTGCGTCCGGCCTCAGTCAAGCGATAGCGACGGGAGCGAGGGCGAGACTCAGGCTGTTCGGAGACTGGCTCCGCCACAATCAGTCTTCCTTCTTCCAATTTCATCAACAGAGGATAGAGCCGCCCTTTGCTTAGCTTCCCGTAAGGGCCAAGAATATTCTGCATAATCTTGGCCATCAGGTAGCCATGAAAAGGCCCTCCCATCAGCGTTCCAAGGATGATCAATTCATAGTACATTGGCGTCTGAGACTCCTCTGACTAAATCCAATTTTAGATCATGGTGAACTAGTCCACAGTGATCTATTGTAGCACGAAAAATTCCTTTGATCAAGAGGAGAGAAAGTGAAGAAGCTGGTTTTCTCAAGCAAGGTACAGGAGAACAAGCAGTGATATAAGATTCCCTTCAGAGGTATAGCCCGTTTTCTCAACCCGGTTCTTCTAAAAGGGAGCCGGGTTGGCCGTCCCAGTCTAGATCAGCAACAATGATTGTGGCCGGACCCCCTGACAGGATACTTTTGAAGATCAGACAGTCTTTTGATCAATGTAACTCAATGGATGTATTGGCACTTCATAAGAGAGGGAGAAAGAGGTCAAAGCCATACTCTTTTTCTTCGCCGCTGAGATGAAGATGGACAGCGGTATGAAGATACGTGTGATTGCTCCCATCAGGGAGCTTGAGAGGACTACAAACAAAGTCGCTCTCGATTTTGGAAGAGACTTTCCTAGCTTGCCAGGCGAGTAAATCCACTACTGGTGCCAGAGGATCAGGGTCTTTCGTGGGAAGGTTCGTATGATCCTCTCTGTCCCATGCGGCCATTGACAAGGGACCGAGAAGATCTCGGGGAGCGGCCTCAAGTGATTCATAGGCCGTCCAGCGAACTCCGTAGATGTCCTTGTGCAGATCGTGTGCCAGTGCGTGAGCATGTCCAGCAAGGAGATCTACCCGTGCCCACTCCCAGTAAAAATCGTCAAGGTTTGCTAGCTGCTCATATTGTTGGTATGATTTACCCACAAGCAGCAGCTTCTTTGCATACCATGCTGCACTTATGCCAATCTCTCCATGCAAAGTACGGGGATGCGGCATCAACGACTTTAGATGATAGGCTAGCGTTTCTTCGTCCATCTCCTGCTCAAAGGTGTACAAGGTCGTTAGTTCCTTGGTCGCCTCCAGTATCCCCGAAGTGCCTTTTTCCTGCATGAATTTCAGAAAAGTGCGCGATTCTGCTCTAATACGCTCTAAAGCCTTCCTTTTTCTAAACGTAACCCACGTCTGCATCGCCCGTCTTATTTGATCTAAAACTACTCCACCTTGATCGCCTAAGTAAAGCCACCGCCAGATCGGGAACATAGCGAGTTGCCCGATTGGATTGGGAGGCTTTTCTTGACGCCCTCTGAGGAGATCGAGGAACAAACTAAGCTGCTGATGTGGCCAATATGACTCAGAGCCAGAACCGCGTCCTAGATAGATTCTTTGGGCCTGGCCCAATAACCCTTTCTCAATCCAATCCTCAAGTAAAAATTCTGTCACCGTGAAGCCTTCGCTCTGAGCGGCCTCCAGCAACTCGTGTTTCTTGTACCATTCTTGACCAGAGCCCAAGGTTGTCAATGCTAACGCCCAATTGGCACATGCAAGTTTTTGGTGAATAGGCTGCTAAAGCCTCATCCAAATCGCTTTTTGTCAAACCATTTACGCTCAATATAATTGAGATCACCTCAGATTTCCAAAGTATTCACCAGGAACCTGCATGAACCAATATTAAGTTGGCCTTGATACAGGAGAGATATGAAGTTAGATGAGAACTTCATATCTCTCCTGTATCATATGAAGAATAACCATCCCTTTTTAAACAGACGGTCCACTCCCTTTACGAGATTGCTCTTTGTGTTCCATCCATAAACAATGAATAGATCGTTAAAGAACAGCGGGAAATAGCCATTTCCCTCTGTTCTGTGGTATACTAGAGACATCTGCTACGCTCAAACAGGAGTCGAGAAGACCCCTGTTAAGCGGGAAAAATAACAGTGGGAAATATTTTAAGCTCAAGGATAGTTCTATGCAACGCATGACGACACTCAAAATAGAGCAGCAGACGTGGACGCCCGAACACCTCCTCGACGATTGGCGGACCGCTTTACAGAATCATGACCATGCTGCGGGAACCGTCAAAAAATATACCCAGGCCGTCTCGCTCTTTCTTGCATGGTATGAACAGGAAGAGCAAGCACCCCTCACGCTCTCCGCGCTGACCCCTATCGCTCTCATTGGGTACCGCAACGAATTACAACATGAACAGCAGAAGTCCATCAGTACCATCAACCTGCGTATCAGTGCGTTACGCGCATGGTGTGCGTGGTTGGTCGAGCAGGGCTTTCTTGCGACTGACCCTGCGACACGTGTGAAGCTGCTGAGCGGAGAGGCAGGCTCCAAACGCGAAGGACTTTCGAGTTCCCAGGTCAATGCGCTTCTTCGTCAGGCGCAAAGTTCGCGTGATCCCCAACGCAACTACGCCATTCTTCAGGTCTTGCTGCAAACAGGCATTCGTTTGAGTGAGTGCAGCCGCCTTACCTTTGGCGACATCACCTTTGGTGAACGAAGTGGGACCCTGCTGGTCCGCGCAGGCAAGGGCAATAAGGTGCGATCCGTTCCTTTAAATGCATCCGCACGCGATGCATTAGCGACCTACGTTGGTGCTCGCTTGGACATTGAGAAGATATCGCTCAAGGTGGTTGCGGTGAAGTGGCCCAAGACAAAATCCCCCCAGGTCTTCGACCCGCTTTTTCTCAGTCAAAAGGGAGGAAATCTCACGACCTCAGCGATGGGACAGATGATCGCCGAACTCGTGAAGGCCGCGGGAGAACTGGTTCCTGAAGAGACCAGCGCGCATCACTTGCGCCACACCTTCGCGCGTAGTTACCTGGCGCAGTACCCGAGTGATCTCGTTGGCCTGGCAACACTGTTAGGACATAACTCCCTCGATACAACGCGGCTCTATAGCCAACCGTCCACCGTGCAACTCGCTACACGCGTTGAACACCTGTCGCTCAATGCCTACTCAGGGTAAAAGAGACGTGATCCTTCACGCGTGAACGAGTGCAGACGAATTCGACTCACCCGCACGTCCCTCATAAGCGTTACAAGAAAGCAAATGTCAAAAAGTGGGAGCAGGCGACAAAGCCAAACCAGCGATGCCAACATCTTAGCCATGTTAGAGCTTTCACGTCAAGGGCGAAAGACTTCACTTCAGATTCACCGTGACACGCGCTCTTCCGTAGCAATGTACCAGTCGCTCTGTGGTATACTATGCTACAAAGCAGAGAAATGCAAGGAGGAGAGAGCAATGGTAGACGAGCTACGCCATGCCTTTGAGTTGGCCCAGCAGCAAAATGAAGCCATGCAACGGCATATTGCCGAGCTAGTGACGCAAGAACTTGCTGGAGATGAGATCGAGGTCTCACCCGAACTCGCCGCAGAATTGGAAACGGCTCATGCCGAGATAGCCGCAGGAGATGTGCGTGACTATGACGTCTACCAACGAGAACGTCGCGAGCGTAAGCAGCCCTAGTGCCATACCGTATTCTTCTCACCAAACAGGTAGAAAAACAACTGAATGCATTGCCTCACCAGGTTGCCAGCCGCATTGAGCAACGCATAGAGGCACTCCATACCGATCCACGTCCCTCTGGCGTCAAGAAGCTCAGAGGGCAAACACGGACATATCGTGTGCGCGTAGGAAACTGGCGTATTATCTATACCATTGACGACAGCATACAAGAAATTACGCTGCTTACTCTAGATGACCGGAAGGATGTCTACCGCTAATCGTCTCTCGTGTGTTTCTGTCGTTTGACTCATAGCACCGTTCCCCATCAGATTTGGTGAATGATGAGTGTCTTGGATGAGAACTATTTGCTTTTTGAGCACACAACAGAAACACTGCTATTGCCTTCCTGAAAGGCTTTCGCCAAACCTGACAGAGTTCCTCGCCTACATGGTAAATGACCTACCAAGTAAGCAGATTTTACCCTCAAACGTGGGTCTGCCCACGAGATACGCAACGAGTTGACAGCAAGCTAGCAGCGGAGAGGGAAAAGAGACCTCTCATGAGAGAGCAACAAAACACCCTCTCACAAGGAGGTCTCTTTGGGTATGATACCGAACCCGAGTAGAGAGGTTCAAACCTCTCCTGTTGATCGTCCCTCTGTCCCTGCATGGTTCGCCGAAGTCGTCATCCTGTCCCAGCACCTCAGCACGAAAGGACTGCTCGAAGCCTTCGCCCATCAAGTCCAATTGGTGAGAGGCCGTTTCGGGAGCTATGAACCGCTTGATTTTCTCGCTGTGTTGATCGGCTATGCTGTCTGTTCCGAACGGACACTCGCCGACTTCTTTCATCGCTTAGCTCCCTTTGGCGCTGCATTCATGGCCTTGTTTGGGCGTGCTGATCTTCCCCATCGTGCCACGTTGAGTCGTTTTCTCGCAAGTGTAGACCGGCCCTGCCTGGAAGCTTTTCGCCAGCTCTTCGAGCAATACAGCTTTGCTCAGGGATGGACCTCGGAGACGATCGGCGGCATGTGGGATCGGCAGGGACGCCGCTCCATCGTTTTTGACGTGGATGCCACCCGCCAAGCGGCACGGCAGCGAGCGTTGCCCTGTGATCCACCGTTGCCTCCTCCTCGACGCCGACTCAGTGCGGTCGGTGCGCCAGGCTACACGGGGCGAAAACGAGGGGAGGTCGTCCGCACACGCACCGTCGCTCTTCAGATGCATACCCGCCAATGGATCGGCACCTATGCGGGCCGAGGCAATGGCGACTATCAAGGGGAACTCGCCTGGGCGCTGCGAGCCATTACGACCTACTTGGGGCTCTTTGCTCTCACGCCACAGGTCGCTCTCGTTCGCCTCGACGGGCAATATGGTGATACAGTCGCCATTGCTCAACTGATTGGAACTGGCGTGCATCTGGTCACACGAGCGAGAGGATATCGAGTCTTGGAGCACCCTCAGATCCAACATGTGCTGGCTGACCCACCAACGGCAAGAGTGACCAGAGTCAACAGCGATGAGGTGGTCGAGCTGTTTGACGGAGGGTGGCTGCAATTGGCTGGAGAAGTGCCTCAACCCCGTGTCATTGTGGCTCGACACCGCGCCCCTGCATCAGGGAAGAGGGTTTCGGTGGGCAAGTGCATCGGGGAGTAGGTGGATGAGCTCTTCGTCACGACCCTGCCCACCCAGGGGTTCCTCGCCGAGGATGTCTTAGATCTCTCTCCTGGACGAGGGGCTTTTGAGGCGGTGCTGGCGGATGAAGATGTCGAAGAAGACCCGGATCGCTGGTGTTCGGACACGGAGTGTGGGCAAGAACTGTGGCAGATTGCGTGTCAATGGATGTGGAACCTCCGGCTCTCGCTTGGGCAGGCCATGCAAAAAGCCGAGTTACGCGAGATCGAGTGGGCCTCCCCGAAAGAGACCCTCCCTATGCTCCTCACCATTGAAGAGCCAGTTGAGGAGTATGGGCCGTGGGAGTGGGCCGCAGCATTCGGACGAGCTACTGGACGCTTCGGGGCTGATGCCTTCACTTTCCAGGCGGATGGGAAGCTCCGCTGTCCAGCAGGCGCAAGCCTGTGGTTGAGCGAAGTCCGTCAAGAGAATGCCTTTACCCAACGTGCCGTCTATCTGGCCTACCAGACCGACTGTCAGTGTTGTTCTCTTCGGGAGCAGTGCCTGGCGTCTGGGGCGAAAGGAGATCGTGCTCGTCGTGTCAGTGCAGTCCGTCGCCTCTTGCCTGCGCCTACGTTGGTTGAATGTGAGCGTAAGCCTGTCCTTCTCGGACCGATGCGATGGGTGGATGTGGCAGGTCGAGCACTGCGTCGCACCTGGACCACCCATTGGCGTCGTCAACACACCGAGATCATCCCGCTTGTCGCGTGCCCTAAGAGGGTTTCCCCTCCACCGCGTCCGCCTCGTGCGCAACGTTCGCATTATCGCTGGAGTTGGCCCGATCGGCTCGCATGGAATGCCTGGTGGGGACCACCGCAACTGCGTGTTACCGTTGCAGGCGTCCCCGCCTTTCTCGCCATCAAGTAACGCAGGAGGAACAGGCTAACAAACAGGTGATTGTAGCGAGGTGTCATCTCCCCTCTGAGCCGATCATGAGGGTTGAGAGTCCCTGTCTGCTTTCAACAATCTCTTCCATTCCTTCATTGCCCGCTTGCTATCAACTCGTTGCGCATCCCGTGGGCAGAACCACGTTTGAGGGCAAAATCTGCTTACTTGGTAGGTCATTTACCAGATCCCATCTTCGTGTCATTTACCATTTTCCAAAAGACGCTAGCAATATGCGTGCTCAACCTTTGTCTGTTTATACAGACAAGCCTTGAGATTAGTGACAGCTTATAATCGATCAACAACCTGCTGCAATCTCTCACGCCACTGTACAACATAGCTTCGGACAAGCGTTTTTTTCTCATCGCCCATGTCTGGTAGCTCGCTCGTGATCCGGTCGATTGTCCTTTGCAGTTGCAACTGGTCTCTCTGCAGTTTCCGTTCTAGGACGGCCAGTGCTATTGTCGAAGAGGGCTTTTTCACTGCCCGCTCGTACGCAGAAACCAGAATCGTTTCGGGATGCTCTTGATCTTCTACGGCAGGTATCGATGGCGGAGGAGCTCCTACGATACGCTGTCGCGATTTACTCTTCTGTAAAATGGCAAGGACATCAGCTGTTTTGAGGTTGCGCGCCCGCACCTCTTGGATCAAATACGCACGGTCGGTCTCATCTTCCACGTTGCCCAGTTCGCGCACCACCCGTATGGGAATATCAGGGTCATCTTCAATGAGTTGCCTCGCATCTGCAGGGACGCGCAACAGGGCCATGTGATCATCGACGTGGCCCTTGTCCTTTTTTAGCATCGCTGCCAGACTGCGCACGGTATACACCGGCTTTTCCTGCTCGTCTCTTTCCTGCAATAAGGCCGCGTATGTCTGAGCCAACTCGAGCGGAGCCAGTTGCTCACGTTGCAGGTTTTCAAGCAGGGCAATGCGTTTCATTCTGGAATCGGGGCAGGCGGTCATAATCTCGGCTGGGCAGTGTGTCCAGCCGGCGAGTGTTGCTGCTCGCCAGCGACGCTCGCCAGCAGCTATTTCATAGAATCTCTCTTGTGTGGGAGAGACGCGCACCAGAATTGGCTCCAGCATGCCTTCTTCACTGAGAGAATCTGCCAGTTCTTGCAACTTCTGCTGGTCGAACTTTTTGCGTGGTTGGTAGGGGTTTGGCAAAATGCTGTCGATTGGAATGTTCCCGAAGGTGCGACCAATGTCCTGCACGATTGACTTCAGCGTCTCCTCTTGAATACCTGGAAAGGCTTTGGAGAGTGCTGTATCGGTCGCCAGAGATGCCACAGTTTCAGGTACGGGAAACATATTATGTAATGCTAGCTTCCTCTGTTTTGCCATGCTACTCCACCTTTCCTGTAGATATTGAGCGAGTCTGCTTTCGCAGTTGTTTCTTTTCTTGCTCCTCCTGGTACAACTGATAGAGCCGCTTGTACGTCTCCATTGCGAACTGCACTCCTTCACCATTCGTCCGAACGAGCAGTTCCACATACAATCTCCAGTATTCTAGAGCAAAGCTACTATAAGGCGCGGCAAGAATCACGTTCGTTCGGCTGTTTACTGCTTCTCCAAATGGAGCACCCTCGTGAATCACTGCGTCAAAACTGGATAACTTGAGGTCGGGGTATTGCCTGTTTATGTCGGGAAGCAGGACTTCGCGTACATGCCGCATCACATCCTGGTGCGAGGCATAGCGAACACGCGTGAAAACAACTCCGGCCATCTTCAGTGCTTTGTTGGCTTTCTGTGCCTGTACAACTGATCTCGCCAGCTGGATCATTCCCTGCATCGACCAGGCCTCCGGTGTCATTGGAATAATCACATCGGTCCCAGCATAGAGCGCATTGATCGTCATTTTTCCAAGCGATGGGTTGGTATCGATATGCACCTCATCGTAGTGGTTATCTAGTTCGACAAGGAGATCGCGCAGAAGAATGCCCCAGGTCGGATTGTCCTGTAACTCGCTATCTGCACTCCCTGCCAGGATGTTGTTGGGGAGCAGATCAGGGCCGCGTCGTGCCTCTTCAAGTCTGCTCATACCCAGGGCTTCCATCGTTTTCGCATCGTTCGGGTCAAAGAAGATTCCGGACTTGGGATCAAAATAGGTGGGTTTGAGCGCCTCCCGGACGGGAGATGTTCCCTGCATGGCAGTGTACATCGTATGTTCAAGATAATCGGGGGTGTATCCGGTAGCCCAGCTCGTATTTCCCTGCCCGTCCATATCTACCAGTAAAGCACGTTTGCCACACAAGGAAGACATCACAGCGGCACTGATAGCGGTCGTGGTTTTCGTAACTCCCCCTTTCTGATTGGTATAGACATATTTCTTTGCCATGCTGCTCCTCCATCTCTGATTGACATCTTGTCTGTACAGACAGACACACTACGTCCATTATGACAAAGTAGCAACAATTCTTCAAGTCTTTGTGTCTGTTTATACAGTCACATTCATACCTGGACCTTGCACATTTAAAGCTGAAGAGCAGGCAGCATAGGCAAGTCGAGAAAATTCAGAGCGTGGAAGTAAAATAACATCAGGGTTCTGGGGGTTGTCGAATAAAGGAAATCGCCCCAAAGATGACGGCGAACGGTGACGAATACATCAGCAAAGGTCGCTTGTTGCTTTCGATACCAAGCGGTCCGTTGAAGAGGGATATTTCCGTTGGGATAGAGGTGCTGACCAAGAAGAGCGGCGAGACTGCAAAGTCCAAACAGGCAGGGAGTCTTCCGGTCGATAGCGAGATCAGATCATTGCTGCGCTCCACTCCCAAATGAGCACGGCTCTCCTCGAACGTCACTTCAGCTGACCACCGCTTCATAAAGTCGGTGAAGGGGTGACCTATGATGTCATAAAAGCGGAAAATATCGGACTGCTCGGAAATAACTGATATATCCAAGCAGTCCAATATTTTTTATCGCCAGTTTCAAATCTTCCTACGTCTGCGTAGCTTCACTCTATCTATGCCCTAACGTTGTTGGCGGCCAAAAGAAGTATGGGGGGTTGAGTACTAGCCATGCGAAAAACAACGATAAGGATTTTAAGGGAGATTGAAGAGCAAAAAAGATGCTAGAGAAGTAAAAAATGTATGATGTTGAGAGGAAACCACATATCAGCATCTCTCAATGCGGTTCTCAAGATATCAAAAGACTTCGTTTCTATCTGCTCCCACTCTCGAAAGCTCTAAAAAACCATGTCGGTCACTCCTTTTCGGCCTTAGCGTTGTTTTTCGCATGACTAGTACTCAACCCCCATCATATTTGGGACGGGTGTCATTCATGCCAGAGGCAATCTCTTGCACAATCTTCACTTGATAACCCCGACTTGCTGCATACGTCTTGAGTCGCTCGACGTGTCGATCAAGGTCGGCTTTCTGTCCCTGAGTAGAGACATGTGCATACAGGGCTATTCCCTTTGGAGTGGTTGTTTCCGGTAAAGGATCTCGGACGATGATGGTACCTGTGTCGAGTTGATAGGCATCAAGCCGCCCTGCTTTCCACCAACGAAAAGCTGTTTTGTAGCTGACGTTCATCTGTTTCGCATATTGGCTCAGTTGCATAAGGAGAAAGTATCATCAAGGGGCATACATGTCAATATTCTTTGTCGCTGTTATTAGCCCATTTTCTATGGCTACCTTTCTATGGAAGTTTTGATAAGAATGGCGTAGTACTTATCCACCATCCTTGAATGCTTTTCCACTTTTTCAGCCTACTTCTCCAAAAAGTGTGCATAAGATGGTGGATAAACCACTAGCGTTCGCTCATCAGCATCGGGTACACTTGGAGCAGCAGGTCTGCTCATGCTCATGCTCCAGTCATCGTACTGGCTATTTCATTCCACTCTTTCATCATGTGAACAAGCGTTTGCCAGAGAGAAGGAGCAGCACCAATGCCTGTACAAGAGTCAACTGACCACACAATCGCACCCAAGAGTATTCTGCGCCATCGACCAATCGGGGAGAAGACAACGACGATCCCGGTAGCGCAACGCGCCTCGCGTCCACATGCAAGAGAAGTCGGTAGCGACGTCCCGCAATGGAAGCGTTCGACGAAAAACAAGGAAGGGCAACAATGGGCGTCGCCATCTCATGTCAGATTCTCACCTGCTCCTGGGATGAAAACACCAGCTCGCGTTTCTCGAACTCCCATGCCTGTCTCGAACCCTCAGCGCTTGAAGCGCACGACCGCATTCCAGGCTCACCCACTCCTCTTTCTCGGCCTGGGTATGCTGGTGATGCTCACAGTGTGGATGCTCCTGAATGCAGCCTATGGCTGGGTAACGACAACGCTCGACGATCTGCACTACGGACGCCCTCGAACCTTCCAAACCGATGCCTGGGTGGGCCATAATGAGCAAACGGGTGTCCCCAGCCATTTCATTGTCCTCAATCTCAATCGACATCTTGAAATCATTGAGATTGCGGGCAGCGATCCCGCTCACACGCACATCTACACCGGTCCTCAACTCTCTGGACCGCATGATGATGTGACGCCAGGTACCGTGCGCTTTGTCACGCCTCCTGGCAAGAAATATCCAAACATGATTCTGCTTGTGGGAGAAACACAGGTCTCCTATCTCAATGCAGGAGCCACATTCGTACCGCAATAAAGAAGACACCCGTGGTACTTCTTTTATTTATATTCATAGGCTATAAGAAGTAGAGATCTGGGGATCATTGGAACAGAAAAGTGGGTTAAGACCAAAGCAGTCGTTAAAAGAGCCTGCAAGAGTTATTAATAGAAGCAAAAGCTGCATATTCACAACAAGGGAAGAGATTGAACACCAATTTCATCTCTCTCGTTCATCAGCTTGAGAAGCCGTTTCATAGCTTCACCCACTTTTCTGTTCCAATGATCCCCAGACCCCCTACCAAGCCTTATTGACAGTTAAGCCTCATCATCCTCGTCATCCGGCAGCAGTTCTTCCTTTTGCATGAAAAATGGCGGTACCACCTCCTCCACAACATCACGAAAGCGTGTGGTCTCAGCCTCGAACTTGAGTACCACCTGCCCTGTTGGTCCATTACGATGCTTCGCGACGATAATATCGGCATACCCTCTGCGCTCCGTATTCGGATTATACACCTCGTCTCGATAAATAAACATCACAATATCTGCATTATTTTCGATGCCACCACTTTCACGCAGGTCCGAGAGCTGGGGCACCTTGGACATACGATTTTCGACGGCGCGGGACAACTGGGCGAGTACCAGGATAGGGATGTTCAATTCACGGGCCAACAGCTTCAGGTTGCGACTGATCTCGTCAATCACTAACACGCGGTTCGCGACTTTTTGCAGCGCGGTATCAGTGGGCTGCATCAATTGCATATAATCTACAATGATCAGATCTATGCCCTCCTCCTGCACCCAACGCCGCGCTCGGCTGCGCATTTGAAGTGGAGAGAGGACCGAGGTGCCATCGACACGGATCATCGCCTCAGAGAGGATGCCCATTGCCTGCACGATTTTTTCCCACTCATCATCCTCAATATTGCCAGAGTTCAGCCGCTGAAGGTTAATTCCCGTCTCTATCGCCATAACGCGCTCCACGAGTTGTTCCTGACTCATCTCCAGTGAGAAGATGCCGATGCGCTGCTTGTACTTGACCGCCGCTTGGTGCGCGATGGAGAGCGCACAGCTCGTCTTCCCAATAGCTGGTCGCGCAGCCAGGACGATCAAGTCCGACTTGCGAAATCCTCCCGTTAAGCGATCCAGGTCTGCAAAGCCGGTCGGGACACCAACGAGCTTCCCGCGTTGGGTCGACAGCTGATCGAGCTTGGTCATGTACTGGTTGAGCAGTTGCGAAAGCGTTGCATCTGCACTCACATTGTTGGCCCGCTGACTGATTGCAAAGACCAATTGTTCCGCACACTCGGCAATCACGCTTGCATCGTCCTCGGACTGGTACGCAAGTGCTGCGATCTCGCCACCAGCATGGATTAATCGGCGCAGAATGGCTGTGCGTTCGACAATGCGACCATAGTACAGGATATTGCCGCTCGTCGGCACACGGTTGATGAGCGAGGTAATATAACTTGGTCCACCCACCTCATCGAGTTTGTTACGCCGCTCTAAGACATCGCAGATCGTGATGAAATCCGCGCTCGTGCGCTGGTTATACAGCGACAGAACGACCTCGTAGATAGTCCGGTGCGCGTCTCGGTAGAAGTCTTCCTCACGTAAGAAGTCCGCGACCTCAGTGAGGGCCTCGGGATCTATAATGATGCTTCCCAGCACTCCCTCCTCGGCCTCAATGTTTTGGGGGAGGAGCTTCTCCTGGTTCTTACTCATGGCTGGACCTCGTTTGCAATAATCTTCGTAACGGATGGGCTGTGGTTTCTCCATCGTGAGTAAACAGACACATACAACTGGTGAGAGTTGCACTTCGGTTCTGCCATTCCTGTTTCGAGTAGAAGACGGCCTGGCGGACCTTGTGACTCACGGTGTTATCCACCAGCACAGCATAGGTGCCGTCGGCAAGCGGAGTAACACCTGTACGACAAAGACCTAAACGTCGGTCGTGGGCAACAACTCCACGCAAATGGCTTGCATCTGCACTGGTCATACCTCCACCAGGCTTGAGCGGAATGAGCAGTGCAAGGTTCATCGTGCTGGATAGTGGTGGCAAAGATGATAGCGTATGATAGTGGATGGACTTCTCTTGAGCAGATCGTTGTGGGGCCACTGGGCCAAGCCCTGGTCCGCGCAGGACATCGAGAAGCTGCACATAGGTCAGAGAACCATAGTGCTCAACCAGACTAACCGCCTCATCTGCTATTCCTTCCGTGTGGTACTTCCTACAGAGCTTGTGAAATATGGCGGGAGGCTTGCGCATCGTTCCATCCTGTCGATGTACCAGCGTATAAATAAGAGCGGCGGCGATGGCCTTAGCGTCCTGCTCGCATTCACGGAACAACTTCTGGTAGACTCCCAGTTTATCTGGAGGTTCACGCAGTGCTCGGCAGCAGAATTTGGCGACGAGGTTAACGTTTACGTGTATCATATCTATTACAGTAATTACGTTCACGTTAGAAGGCTGATCAGGCACATCAGAATCTACCTTGTTCGCTGCCGAATCCACCTCTTGAGCAGGAAGTCTACCTTTTTGAGCTTCAGAAGTGGCGAAAGGGGTAGACTTTTCATCAAGAGGTTTACCTTGATTGTATTGCACCCCATCTGAAAAGTCTACACGCTGCTCAGAAAGTCTACCTTGTGCCTCCGTGGTCTGCATTGTAGAGTCTACCTTGTTCTCTACTTGGGTAGACTTGCTTATAGCCACTATAGCTATAGAATCCTGCGGTGTGTCGCGAAGTCTACCCTGGTTGCCCTCCTGGTTTGAGGCGTCTACCTTCATGCTAGAAAGTCTACCCTGTGCCGATTCCAGTTTGGTGAGGAGTGCGGCGAGCCGCTCTTTGGGAATCGCCGCGTCGTCCTGCTGGAGGAGCTGCCGGACACCTAGCACCGCATCGTCCAGTTCAGGAAGCGCGGGAATCGTTGGTGGAGGAGAGGGAGTCAGAAGCTGTGCGCGTTGGGCTTCGCCGTAGAGGACCAGGTAGCGATGTTTGACGCGCTTGGCACACACGCTGACCTTTCGCCTGGCCTTCTCAATCAACTTGTTGAGATCGTCCAGTGAGAGAGGCGGCTCATAGTGGCAGAGCGGAAAGCGGAGTTGCACCTTCCCATTCTCGCGGTGTTTTGAAAGTAGGCCGAGCGCGCAGAAGAGGACAACGTACTTGTGTGTTGTCTCGTAAGACCAGCCTATCAACTTGGCGAGGACACGGATACTTTGTACCGTAACGACCGCCACGTTGTGGCTTTCTCCGAGACCGTGGGCCAACTGCTTGATGATGGCAAGCCTGAGCAAAAGAGCAAGAAATTCAAGGCCGCTGGTCGGCGTAGGAAACAGCTTCTCAATGACGAGAAGGGTGTGCGGATCGACGTGCTCGACATTGACGGATGAGACCTCATCCGCTTGGTTGTAGGTGCCAGTGAGTGAACTGTTCGGAGGAACATCTACCTCGGGTGAGCGAATGGACATACTACGCAACCTTCCTCTCTAAATGGACAATAGAAGTCATGATGAAGGAGTGCGTCAGCGGGTGCGCGGACAATAAAGTTCTCTACCTCGTAGTGTCCTTGACAAAACACCTTATTTGAGGTATAAAAACTACAACATATTATTTACGTCCGCTAACTGTTGCGGGCGCAGTCCTTCTGCCAGGATTCAGATCGTTGCTCTAGCTTTGCCGGGCTGTGTGAGCACCTTTCTTGGAACTGGCTTTTTTTGTCTATAATTCGGCGTTAGTTTTATGTCTTCATTGGTTGAGCCTCCTCAGCGACCAATTGTGTGCCATTCCTAGAGGATTGTCAAGCCACACGTGTTATCTGTATACTAACATTTGTCCTTGCGGTTCACGTGTATCGTGAAATCATTCCCATAAGTACTTGTGGTTACAGCGAGCAATGGATTATGAAAGGACAAGGCTTTGCTCGTAGAAAAAGAGACTCATTCCTGCTGCGTACTTGCCTCATCAAACAACGATGTTTGCTCGCCCTGCTCCTGTGCTTTCAGCTTTCGTTTCTTCGCTGCTCTGCGCCGTTCCTCGACGAGCTTACGGATGGATGGACCGGTTGGCATATCTTCCGGCATCGGCTGTCTGATTCGCTCTATCGTCTGCCGTATCTGATCGCCAACAAAATAATGCGTATTGGATGCCTCGTCTAATCCTGTGACCTGATCATCCCGGAGTTTGCGCTCGGTAAGCACATTTTTGAAATCAATAGCTGATAACTCCTCTCGCCCAATGCGGTCCAAATAATCCTCATTGCCGGGAATGCCCTTGCGTTCTTTCAACTCCTGAAGCGTATGACGATGTAATCCAATATAGCCAGCATCAATGAAGATACCAAAAGTTTCAGACTGTACTCCTGCATTTTGCGCAGCTTCGCCAAGTTGTTTATAACTCTCGCTCACTTTGAGTCGTATCGCTAGGCGCTTCTCCTGATCCTCTCGAATCTGGCGCATCTCATGGGCCCGCGTACTCACCGCGAAGTATACCTGCGCAGCAGCGACCTCCGCCTTACGGGGGTCGCCGTTTTGTGCAATGAGGTAGCAGGCCAAGCGGGAAAGATAGTAGTCTTTCACTGCACGCACCCCACCTTTTGGCATTGGCGATGATTTACTGGCGTCAGTAAAATGTTGCTCGACGGTATTGCCCGTCTCGGTGCAGGCAATCATCGCTTTCTTCATCACCGCCTCAAAATTCTGCCACTTCTTTCCATAGCCCAACAATGGCATCAGGGTACGAGCACTCCAGAACTCTATCCCGTAGACGTTTGCCTGCTTGATCGAGTCAAAATCCGGCGATTGATTGCTATTCATTTCGCACTTCCTACTAGCCTGAATCTACACCCGAATATCCTTCATGTGTCATACTACCAGAGTATGTCCTTGTTTCCCCATTCAGTGCCTACCTGGAACTTGCTTCCTGGATATGTATCTGGAAACATAGAACATCTGTTGCAACTCGAATATGAATAAGTATAGTCGAAAATGCTAGCGATTACACCCCCATCAGAATTATTTTTTGGGAAAACCCTATTTTTTGCCATTTTTACCTCGTTTGCAAAATTGCTCTTCGCACGGCTCTAGAACACGCTTTATAGACACTTATCACGTTGAAAAATGCTGATGGATAGCGTCCAAAATGCTGATGGATAGCGTCCAAAAGAACAACGATTACTCCCCATTTCTACCCTCTTGCTCCAAGGGCAGCGGTGCCGCGATGATATCAATTTCGTGACCGAGCCAGGTCTTGAGCCACTTCTTCGATGGAAGTTTTGACACCGCCTCCGAATATCGTGAAGGCGGTCCCCATTCCGCGATATGACCGTCTACCTGAAGGCGATCCATGGCCTTTTCAAAACGGCTTCGCGTTTTATCTGGATACGACTCGTTCAATGGTAGGCTCAACTCTTCAAGCATACCTCCTATTTTGCGTGTGATCATTGTCCCTCCGCTGTTGATCAGCCGAAGTTGAAAGGTGAAATAGCGGGCAAGTCGCTTTTCCCAGAGGTCGTGGTAGGGGTCATAGCTTAATGCATGTTGTAGTAGCCAAGCTACTTTGCGATGAGGATTCTGGAGCAACGGTTCCATACAACTTCCGGGTCGGTACCTCCACGCAATGGGGACAGAACTCTTTTTTTCACCCTGCTCCGTACTATTTTCAATACCGATCTCCAGATCCTGTTCTCGAATTACGTCGGAGATGGTCACGATGTAGCTTTCTTGCTGCAACAATTTCTTTCTGGGTCGGCCGCGCTTCCCTTTTGACGTCTCGTCCTGCGTCCATTGCCGCACCATCACATGCGTATCGCGAATACGGTTCATACTTGCTGCAATAGCGACGATATCTTCGCGTCGGTGCCCTACCACTTGGACTGATCCATCGCTGTCCCGACGTGTTTTTGGTTTAATGTCTCGATAATCGAGAATTTGTGACGAACTGATCCAGACAAACCCCTGTTCATCCCCTGAAGCAGTAATTGCCTGGGCCAGCATGGAAAGGAGGACATCGACGTCTAGATCGGAGAAATCACGCACCTGCCTCCATAGGGACTCCGCCATAGCGTCACCAACAGCCTCCGCGTCGTGAGGGCGAAGCACAACGGAGGTTACTTCTTCCTTCACCTGATGAACATAGGTCGGAAGAGGGTTTTTCGACCACTTTTTTGCGCCACTGTGTGCATTATGATAGGCTCCAAGCACGCCTTGCATCACAAATGATGCGGGTATGAGCGCCTGCTTCTGCTGCATCACGTGAGGAATGGATGGGACTTCGCGTATCGGCGAGAGACGTTTGATTTCGCTTTGGTGAAAGCTCCAGTACCGCTCTGCTAGCTGCCTCGCAGCCTCATGCGTTTGCTCCCAAAGGGCAAGGCGCTCTTGCTCCCGCAAGCGTGTTTCCTGTGCAGATGGTTCTGCGCCTGGCGGAAAGAGCAACATACCCGCTTGAACTTGTGCGCAGAGAGTCTGCCCTACCTCGCCGAGTTGCTCTGACGTGTAACGATGAAATGAAGGGCCATCGAGAACGAGTGCTGTCGCTCCAATGACCATGTCAGGCGGGATCTGGTAGGTAGTATCCTCATCTCCTGTCTGATGGGTAAGGAAGACGGGATATTGCTGTGCATGCCGAATATCCTCTGTTCGTGCCCAATAGCGTTGTTGCCAACTTTTCTCAACCACGATCAGCGTTTGGGCAAACTGGTTTTCGAGCAACAGAAAATTGTCCTTCGTCGCCTCATTCATCGGTTCCCAGCCTTCGTCGTGCAGTTCTGTGAGGATATCTTCTCCCACTCCTTCAAGGAGTGCAAATATTCCCCATGTCCAGAACCGCTGACCAGGAAACGCCGGCTGTGTGACGAAGCTTGGTTCGTATGGCGAATTACGAGGGGTAAGATCCCACGGATCGGCCCCTTCATAGCCTCGTCCCGACGGTGGTTTGATGATTGGTTTATAGAGCTTGCTCACAGATATCGCACCTCATTTTTCCCATAGCCATAGACTACGTGCGTACCGCTTAACAAAATCCATTTTCGATCCCTCTGTATGTAATTACTTAAACGTTTGGTGTGAAATCCACTAAGTGGTCTACCACTCAAGTAACTCAGCAAAGGCTAAAGGTGCATGATCGATTTGCAGATTGAACCAGATGCAGAAATTGTGCAAGGCCACCTTCGCTGCCAGACGAGCTTGAAAACCGGTCAAGTCATGGGGCCGTTCGCGAGCCAAGCGGAAGGTGGTGAGCAACTTGTCATTGACGGTCTCAATGATTTGCCGCAAACTGGCCAACCACCGACGCAAGGCTTTGGGCCAACGCTGCTTGCTCCTCTGATGCGGTGGAGTGATCAACTCCACCTGGGATCGTTGCCTCCACTGCTGCCGAGGCCGATCCCCTGCGAAGCCTTTATCGGCCACATACGAGCCGTGAGCAGGCAAACCAGCGCTGGGCAAGCGTGGCGATGGCCTGTGACGAGCCGCAAACAGGGTGCCAGCCAGATGCTGGTCATGCGTACTAGCACTCCCAAAACCGAAACCAGTAATCACTCCCTGGGAGGTGACGCACAGCAGGAGATGAAAGCCTTCAGACCAACCAACGCGATTGCTCCAGCCGATATCTACCTGGCCTGCCAACCAGCCCAGACCGCGCCGCTTGGCATCACGTGTCACGGCAGCAGTGCTCTCGAGCACTTCATAGGCCGTGTTTTGCGCTTGCAGAAGGTGCACTCTACACAGCGCGACCGGAGTGATCTCGTCGCGGGAGCTGCGTTGCAACCGATTGAATTGGCTGCGATTGGGCAACCTCGGAAATGCGTCTCGCAGGTGATGCTGTGCAGAGCGGTAAAATGCTCGTTCGCTGGGAAATTGCACCCATTGTCCAAACAGAGCCAACGTGATCACCTCGCTTCGGCTCAACGATGGGACGGGACCTGGTTTTGGCCTTTCTGGGTTCCGTTCCAACTGGCAAAAATCGTCGATCATGACGTACAGTGTTGTTATGAAGGTCTCCAGGTCGATCATCAGCGAGCTCCTTTTCTTACGAATTGGTTTGATAAGCTCACTGTACGGCCTGGACCTCTTCTTTTTCAAGTCCTTTCTAACTCACACCAAACGTTTAATGAATACTCTCTTTTTCCGCTTTGATGAGCAAGTCTCCAGGGGTTACCTGCAACAATTCAGAAAGGGTATCGAGTGCGTGAAGAGAAACTTCTGTTGTCTCGTTGCGCCAATAACGTCTCACCATGGTGATTGTTAAACCACTTCGACGCTGGACTTGAGAGAGATTGAGTCCTCTTGCTTGTGCCAGTTCCCGAAGGCGAAGTTTCACTGCCATAATTGCTCCTTGTCCTATGTCCTTTGCCTCCATGTAGTGTATCATAGGTAGACTCTCAAAGACGAGATAGTACTGATGATATCTCAAATGCCCTTTTATTTTCCTTCCATGCTGAGGTCATCATGGATACACACTTGAGTGTAGGAGTGGCTCCGGCACTTACTGTATACCTGGCGCATGCGATGTGCTTTTTGCTTGCAGGCATTGTTGTTATCACAGTATTGGCGACGACGGTGGCCGCTTCCTATCTGCTCAATAAGAGCACCGCAGACGACGCAATTGCTGAGTACCTGGTTCACTACAGTTTCGTTCACCATAATCATTCTCCAGGAGCATTGGTAACAAAGGGCCTCTGTTACCAATGCTTGAAACACTTACTCTGGTAAGAGATGCACTACCTCTTCTTTGGTCTTCAGCGCATACCCCACGATTGTTGGAGTATTCATGAGATGACGCAACTGGTCCTCTGTCGCCATTGGTCGTGCAAGTCGAAGAATAGCTTGTGCTTGCGTAAGATCACACATGAGACAGGCATCACCACGCTCATACGGAAAAATGGTCGTCACAAACGCTCGACTTGCCAGGTCATCATTCGTCAAATCAACGACCACATAGACCTCACTCTCAATGCTGCCCCTCCTGCTGTACCAGTCGCGTCCGTTTTCCCACAACCTCCCTGCTGCTTTCAATGCGTCATCGGCAAGGCGGCGGGCATCCGCCTGCTGCTGACGAATGGCGATGTCCGTCTCGATCAAGCGTTGTCGCTCTGCTGCCTGGATCTGCTGCTGCTCAGCCTGTAGTGTGTTCATGCCTGTACTCCTTCTTCATAGCGACTGAGCTTATACCCCAGGTCCCCAACTGGTACAATGTCGATCTGGAAGAGATGCATCAGTTCACGGCATCCAGCCAGACGAGACGTGAGTGGCGCAAGTACCTGGTCGAGCGTACCATCGTCACGGGCATCCTCGATCTGCTGAACGATGTGCAGCGGGTCCTCATCGCTGATACGCTGGAATAACAGCTCATGCTGAACATAAGAGGGCCAACGCTCTAAAAGCGTTGTGAGAAGTGGAAGCAGCTCATCGCGAAAGTCGCACTCTTTAAGAAATTGCCATCGCTGCCAGTTTACTAATGTTGCATGGCCTGAGCTTTGGTTGACTACTACGGAGTGCGCTTCATTGAGAAGGTTCACACCCTTGAGATTGAGGAAGTAGTACCTAAACTGATCTTCCTCCAGGTAGCGTATAATCTGATCGCTAGCCATGTGAAACAAATCCTTTCTTTGGCTGGTTGAAGGACCAGGTAGCACTGGTCCTATATTTAAAAAACTACTGTGGTCGATACTGATACTTGAGCCGAACAAAGTGAAGCGGCTTTTCAATGCGCCAAGACGTACCATCGTGGCAATCCACGGCAATCTCATTGGGCTTTGTGCCAGAATACCTGACCAGCTTCACCCAGTTCTCTTGACTCAGAATGGCGACGATCTGCGTAATCTCGTCCTGATCCATTGGTAAGCGATGCTCAATCAACGACAATGCTCCTTCCATTATCTTCGCTCAGTACGCGAACGCTCCCAACTCCAACGCTCAAATGTCTTGCGGTTTAGCCGACCGTAATACCACTGTTCATAGGACTCCTTCGCAGCCTTATAGAACGTAAAAATTCCTAGGTAAACAACAACGACGACTAACCAGAACAACATAGCTTGATACCTCCTATTCACATCTCTGGAATAACATTGAACTGCGAGAGTGAGAGACTACATTGCCTGGCTTTTGAGCTCAGAAGCAGTTCTCAGAAACGCATTTTTCTCACTCACTCACTCACTCACTCAGGGCTTGAACTGCGGATACATGGCGTAGAAGAGGACGTTCAGTTCGGCCTCCTCTTCCCCGGTCATGTCATCACCCTTTTCCCGTAATTCCTTGTGCCGCTGCTGTTCTACTTCGGTGCCGGGGGCAGTGGGAACCCCTGCAAAAATCTCTTCCCAAATCCGCGGCAAGTTGGGATCAATGTTTTCTTCCATTGGTTCTCCTTCAGCGTGCTCAGTTATCCACGTTTCTGCACTACAGGTCCGACATCGAATTGCCAGGATCGGGATCAGCACCGACCACCCGCTTTGACGGAACTAGCAAATTTGCAGACAGGGGTTTTACTGATTTTGCAGGTCTGCATCTGCACTTGGATTTTGCAGACCGGGCTGCAACCTGCAAAATCCAGGCAGGATATTTTGCAGGTTGCAGGTTGCAGGTTCCTTCTGCAACCTGCAACGCCATACAGAAACTAGCGAGCTGATGCTGCTGCATTCTCTTGCTCCTTTGCCCAAGCAAGGGCGTCATAGACCTTGCGCTCACTGATGCCAAGCTGTGCTGCGACCTCAGCACGTTTCAATTCGGGGTTAGCCGCCATGAACGCGACTACCTCGGCATGACTGACTTTCGCTCTGCCCTGGCCGCTGCCAGCGTCTTGTTTCGCTGCCCGTGCCTGGTCGATGGAGGTGATATTGTGCGTGTCTGCTGGCTGACTGGCTGACTTTTCAGATCGGATTTTTACAGATTGTGCGGAGTCGCGGTCTGCATTTTGCAGATCTGCAATTTTGCTTTTTGCACGTTCCAATTTTGCAATCAGGTCTGCATTTTGCAGGTTTGCAGTCTCCAGGTTTGCAGAGAGATTTTGTTGATCCTGCTGCAATTTTGCAGCCTCGCTCTCTGCACTTTGCAGGGCTGTAATTTTACTTTTTGCAGTTTGCAGGTCTGCACTGACTCTCTCAAAATCTGCACACTTTTGCTCGAACGATGCTGCCAGATTCTGCACCTGTCCTTCTGCATGAGCCAATTGGTTTTGCAGATTACGGATAATGCTATCCTGCCCTTCTGCACTGGTCAGCAATGATGTATGCGTCGCGTCCATCTGTCTCACCTGTTCACGGAGTTGCGTGATGATTTGCGCCTGCTCGCTCTCGCTCTGCTGGACTGTCTGCTGCGCTGCGGCCAGTGACGCCAGCGCCTGGTCGAGCTGGGTGCGGAGATCAGCAATCGTGTTGGCCTGTTCACCCTCGACCAGGCGTGCCTGTTCCTCTCTGGCGTGCTCATCCCTGCTCAAGACGCGCGGGCCTTTCGCATCAATCTTTGCCAGCTCCATGAGGAAGCTCGTGATCACGACCCCACGCGCCAGGAGCAGAATCCCCGAAATGATTCGGAGAACCTGGTTATCAATCCCAAACAGATGCAGCACGCCTTCCCCTATAGTCAAAATGGTCATCACGCGAGCGCTCGTCATCGCGTGCTCGACTTTCTTTGCGCTCTCATCGTCATTTTTGGTGCGCAAAGCGTCCGCATGTCTTGCCAGACCGGGAATGCTCCCTTCTAATCCGGCGAGCTGGAGGACAAACATTCCCATTTCCAGCCATATAGTGGGAGACCAATCAGGCTTGACGAGCAACGCGCCTGATTTCACACCACAATAGAGCAAGAAGATCAGGAGCAACGTTCGCCCGGTGATCGCGAGTGTGTCCTCCAAGCCATTGACCATTGCTCGCAAGAATCCCCCGCACGCAAACATATAAATCCACCAGGCGTGGCTAAACCGGATGATGATTTCTGTATCGTGTGCTTGTTTAGATTGCGTCACTTTTCGACTCCATTCGCTGCTAACTTGGTTATCCAATTTCTCGCTGAGTGAGTGAGTGACTTTTTCCGGGCCTTTTGAGCTCAGATGCGGCACTCATGCGCTCATTTCTCTCGCTCACTCACTCACTCACTCTCGCGCTCCGGTGCCTGTCCAAGTGCCTGGCGGATACGCTTATTCAATTCTTTGGCATGATGCTCTGACAGCTCAAACACCGACATCAGATCCCGATACCCAGTTGACATCCCCGTTTTCCTGAGCTTGACTGCAACCTCAAATTGCTGCTGTGTGAGAAAGACATCTTTGCCCAGTTGGATTCTCTGCTCCTCCCGATCACAACCACGCACTTGTGGAAGCGCCTTTGGTCCTGGCGCATCAAAGTGAGCCTCGCTAGCAGGAGCCTGGTACGTGGGAACCTGGCCACCGTTTGCTGCCAGCAAGAACGGCTCTGCCTGGTGCGCCACATTCAACAACCCGCGCTGCTTCATCTCCTGCCACAAGATCCGGGCCTCTCCATCACTACAAACCAACACCCTACCGAGGTCTCGATAGGTCATTCCAGGCTGATACACCCGCACCGCCTCGCGCAGCTCTTGTGGAATGCCTGCTCCACGGCGTGACACATCCGCCGTTCGACCTGGATTGCTCGGTGTACCAGGATTGCTCTGCTCCTCTTCTCGCACTAGAGCCAAGCGGGGCTTCGCGTTCCCGGTTGGAACAGGCTGGGGCAACGCCTCTGCTACAGGCTCAACACCTCCACGGGACGGCTGATAGGTCGAAGGTCCGAGCAGGCGGTAGAGCGAGGCATTGTCAACGTACGGGACATGGGCAAGAGCTGCCTTCTTCACTTCTGGCACTTTGGCACATCTAAGCATGACTGGCCCCTGTCCAAGCTGATCTTCTGGGATCTTGCGTGCCTCCATATCGAGCAGAGTCCGGGCCGTCGTTGCATCCCCTCCGCTGTAGTAGGCGGTCCGATAACAATCACGTACTGCTCCACCGCTTCCATCAGGAGCAATCGTCTTCACAAGAAAATCCTGAGACGCTGAAATGAGGAAAATCCCAACTTTGCGCCCCTCTCGTAACAGCTCCCCCAAGTAGCTGGGGGCTTTGGGAATACGCCGTATGATTGATGGCAGTTCATCCATAACCAGAAAGTACGGCTTCCCCCACGGCTGCGAATGCGCGTACTTGTCTAGCCGCTTAGGAAGCAATGTTTCCGCCGTATATTTCAGGTAATGCTCGATGACCTCATACTTCTTGCACTCCATCGGGTCATACATCAGGTATGGCTCGAAGGGCGTCCAATCCTCATTCTTCTTGATATCGTACCTGGTATAATGCGGATTAAGCAGCAACACCTGCGCCCCCGCCTTGCACAACTGCGCCATCAGGAGCCGCATGATCGACGATTTGCCCCCGTCCGTGCTGCCCGCCAGGGCCACATGACACAAAGCCTCCGCAGCACAGTAGAGCTCCTGACCATCGCTCAGGTTCGCTAGGTAGATGCGGTCAAGTGTTGGCGTGAAACGTTGGAGGACAGAGGAAAACAGGAAAGTCCCACTCTTCTGAATAGGTGGAGGGAGTAGTTCATCCCTGCCTGCACTGAAATCGTCATACGTCCCTGTTTCTTGTGAGTGCAGCTCGCTGTCTCGCTGCTGCTCTTGACCGGCCTGCCTTTGTCCTGCTTGCTCATCGTCAGCCTGAGCACTCCCGTTGAGGTGGCGGCCCAGCAGGCGATCCAAGGTACTCCAATCGCCAGTAGCCTCCCTTGCTCGTTTGCGTTCTGTCATCCCATCCACCAGTTCGACAATGGGCTGGGGCAGAGACTCACGCATCTCGCCGTACATCTTTGGACTGTTTGCGGCAAGCGCAAGAGCCGCGGCAAGGCCGAACAGTTCCGCTGGGAGCGGCGCGTGCAAAAGAGCTGGAAGTCCCATTGTAACCAGTGCGGTTGGCGCAAAGACGCCAACTTTTTTCGAGAACGAAAAATCAGGGTATGTCTCCTCCTCCGCCTCGCCGGTTGCGTCCTCTCGTTGAGCAAGTTTCTGGTACAGGTGGTCATAGCATGCCTCACAGAGCGTAATGACATCGCCCTCCTGCTCACACCCCAGGTTCTCATAGGTTTTATGGTACGCGTTCAGGCTCACGCTACCAGCGTTACAGACTTGGCAACGGTTCCCTGCCCAGTTCAGAGCAACTTTTTGGGTCTCTTGCCATTCGGGGGTCTGTAAGTAGTCCTCGTAAGGCATGCTGCGCAGTTGTTCCAAACGTGCTTTCTCTCGTTTCATGCTGGTCTCCTTTTCGGGTCCCCGGTCGCTCACTATCGGCCCGCGCCTGCCCGTCGCGTTCATCGAAACGACGGGCAGAAACTTGGCGACAACGCCTACTTGCTACGAATGCATAACAGACCATGCGTGCTTGAAGGCCATGATGGCGAACAACAACATACAAAAGGTGACAAAGAAGATGGTAATGGTAAATCCAGCCTGCCCCCAGAAGTGATACTTCGCGCTGCTCGCAAAGTCGCCGCAGGAGTTGACACAGATCAAGCCGATGACGGCAGTCCAGGCTAAGTAGTAGCGCCAACGTGGAGTCGGTGGTAGCTCAATGCCGATGCTCGCGACAATGAGCGCGAACTGGACACCCCAGCCGAACATAAAAGGCACCAGCATCTCTGGAGGAAGCTTGCCGGTGAGTGCCTGCCAGAGCTGGCCAAAGGCGGTGAAGTTGATCTGGTTCATCTGATCGCCCATCATCCAGGCTTCGCTGGTGAGCACTTGAACGGACGTGCCCAATGCCCAGACTCCTCCCAGGGCGATACCCATTCCGACGTAAACGAGCGGTGGCCAATGTGCGACGCTCATAAGGGCCTGCACGCCTCTACCTTGCTGTACACGAGTAGTCATATTCACGCTCCTTTCATAAACTGCGGGTATAAATGGTGTAATCTTCGACGATCTCTTCATCTCTCAGAATGTTGAGAAAGAGGCGATCAACTTCGCATTCTTCCCATTCGAGAATGATGTAGCCTAAGCCCTGCTTGTCACTGACGCCATGATCGATCAGCTCAACTTCGTCACAATCGCGAAACCATCCGATAATTTTGTTCAAGATGAACTGGTAGTCAGTGGACGTCAGAGCGATATAGATCCCCTGCGTCTGGCCGGGCAACTCTCCCCCTCGACGTGATTGCCTGGGTAGCGTTGTGATGTTGAATGAATATGGCACAATGTCCATAGAGGGCTAACCCTTTCTTTCCCTGAACTGTGCTATATAGACTCTTCTACAATGGACTCTTCCATAGAATGCCCTACGATAGTTCCAAAAAACATAGCGTTTCATAGCGTTTTCTAGCGTTCTATTGATCGCTTGCTTACGCCATTGCTAGCCTTCTGGGTTCGTGAGGGGGCAACGACTAACCTCACTGGATGGACTACCAGCGATGCAAGCACCGCCTTACCATCCTCTACCCCCTCCACTTTCGAGAAAGCATCAGGGGCTACTTTTCTGATAATGTTGCCTGACCCGTTGATGTCGGCGTTGATCTTACGCCCGTCTTTAGCGCGGTAGAGTCCACGTTTCACGCGCTTTCCGCTAAACGTGTGCTTCTCGTTGCCATTGTTACGCACTGGCAACGGTTCCAGGTCCAGTAACGAAGCTTTTGACGTGTAAGACTCTTCTGTGATCTCTACACGAATGCCTACCAGTTCAGCCTTGTAAGTTAACATGGCAATAAAACGAGCATGAGGGATTTGGACAAAGTTTTGATTGGTGCGCTTGCCCATGTTCGCCTCTTGCTTCCAGGCGTCATTTTTGCCAATGACCAGTACACCTATGCCCTCTTTTACCAGTAGATCGACAATGCGCTTACTGGCAGTGTGCATATACTGATCGATACGCCTGTTACGCTTGTTGGTCATGCGCTCCATGCGCTTTGTTGTGCCTTTGCGCCGAAGCTGGCTCTGTAGTTCTGCCTTGCGCTTGTTGTAGAATTGGTTCATGCTTTTCACTGGGCGCCCGTTAACTAGTACCGATCTGAAGTCGGGTTTGTTTGAAGTTAGCGCAACCAGATTGTTCATTCCAATGTCTATGCCAGCATAATAGGCAGGATTGACCGATGCTTGCTTCTCCTCTTGCTCGTACACCGCCTCCACTACGTAGAAGCCTTTGCGCGGGACGATGCGCACTTGATTGATGTCCTTCTGCTTCGTCTGAACCTCAATGTCGAGCATCGAAGGCTTAATCACGCCACGCTTTAAGCCCTTTTTGCCTCGACTAAGCGCCTGGATGGTGTAGACCAGCATATTACGGCCTTCCGTTTTCTGCTTGTACCCTGGTATCCTGGGACGTGCCTGAAACTTGGAAGGGTCTTCCTTGTAGGCTACACGTGCTTTGAAGAAGGCATCCCAATCGTGATCTAATTGCTTCAAGACCTGTTGACTTACCTTTGCCGGTAAAGCCTTGTATGCTTCGTGGGACTGCATACGCCTGTCCATCTTGTTGTAGTTGAGGTACTTCCCTTGAAGAATGTAGGATTGGCGTATTTCGTAGTTTCCAGCATTGTACAGGTTTTTCGACTTGAAAGCCGCTTCATCAATCGCTGCATAACGTGGATCATTCCGGTCAATCACATATTTTTCAACTAACTGCATCCTTTTCACCCCCTTTCTCTGTTTGGGCTTGTAACTCTAATTCTTTCACAATCTGCTCTGTCTTCCGTTTTGCTCTCCTTTGCCCGTAGAGACGTGAGCTAAAGGAATATATAATCGAGACCAGATCGGCTATCAGGTCTTCGAGCGGGTTCTCTGCAAGGTTCACCACCTCAATAGAGCGTCCCTGAACAGCAAGAAGCGTCTCGATATATTTGAACCCGAAACGGGTAAGACGATCTTTATGTTCAACCACGATGATCTTGACCGTTGGATCAGCAAGCAACGCAAGGAGCTTCTTACGTCCATCGTTGATGCCTGAACCAACCTCTTTCACGACTTTGTGAACCTTCCAACCTTTTGCTGCACAGTAGGCACATAACCGCTCTGCTTGCGTATCCAGGTTAGGTCGGTTCTCGTTGGCTGAAACACGAGCATAGACCACAACAATTATATCAACCTGTGCAGGTTCGTCGAAATCTTCTGTAACGATGATCGTGCCGGTGTCCAGTTGCCGCCCCTTGATCTTGCCAGCCTTAAACCAGCGCCATGCCGTTTCATAGCGCACCCCTACGCGCTCTGCAAATGTTCGTAGTTTCATGTGCTCTCCCCAAGTTGACAATTCCTCATTAGCGGGGACGCACACAAATAAGAAAGATTTCTCTCCCGTGAGCCTGCCGTTTGTCTAGGTCACTCAATTGGTTTACCGAAACGTGTGCTTTCGCTCTTGCCACCGTTACTCTACATGCCATTGCTGGCACACGGTGCACGTACAATCGGGAGAAGGCCATATTCGGTTGTTCAGGTACAGTCTGTAAGACTCAAAACTCTTTTTATCAAAGATCACAAATCAATTATAAAGCATCAGAAATCAATTTGTCAATAGTGCTCAAAATGTCATTAAGACTCAAATTTTAAATAAGGCTCAATACCCTAGACAAAGTGAGGCTAAAGGCTTACAATATCAGTGACTCTCCAAAGCAAATATCAAAAATCAACGGGAGGGAGCGCAAGAAAAAAAAGCAATGGAAAAAGAGTACTACAAACCAGAGGAAGTTATGAAGCTTCTCGGCATATCCAAAGCAACACTAAACAGAAGAGCGGAAGACGGAACTATCCCAAGTGAACTTGAAGAGGGAAGAAAAAGAGGAAGGAAGTACCCTAAAGAAGCAATAGATGCACACGTAAAGCTTCTAAAGCGCAAAGATAACGCAAAGTTAACCTTTAGTCCGGCAACAAATAGCGAACTGTGGGCAAGCTATCAGAACCACTTTAGACTGTATGAACCTGAAGACATCGTAACTTACGATAGGCTATTAGAATGGCGTGAAGCAAACTATGACATCTTTATGTCTGCAAGGGAAGGGGGTAAAAGGATAGCGGGGGTGACAATGATGCCTCTGGAAGAAGATGTTATCAAATCCATAATAAACGAGGAGATCAGAGAGCAGAACATACAATCAGAGTCAATAAGAGAATGGACAGACAGAAATCTAACCGTCTATATTCCAAGCATATCGATACACCATACAGGAGATGCTCAAAAAGACAAAGATAGAGGACGCTTCATCATTAGAAGTGCTATAAGGTGGGCAATTTCGCTAGACAGGCAGTACGATATCAAAAAGTGGTACGCTGTAGCTGCAACACCTGAAGGTAAGAAATTGGTCGAACATCTAGGCTTTGAGCATACAGCAGGAAAAAGAGATGCTTACCTGCTAACAGACTTAAAAAAAGCAACAAAACCTATCAAAGCATTTATTGATAGGCTAGAAGAAGAGAGCGAGCCTCTTGTACCATCACCAAAGCAAAAATAAGGGCAAGTAGCAAGAAAACCATCCTTGCAGCCTTCACTGCAAGGATGGTTTTTTCAGGTTCAAAACCCTGTCATAAAACGCTATAAAAATCAATAAAACGCTATAAAATCAAACACTAGTTTTACATACTTGTCAACTTTGCCATCAGGGCTTCTCCAGTCAATGTTTCCAGGGAACTTAGTGGAGCTATGTAGCATTCCTTGCGCTCCCCAGCAACTTTGCGAGCAGCATAGATGTAAGCATGGTTTTTGCGCATTCGACGAATGAGCGACCACCTATGTGCCCTCATGAGGTCTTTTACTTCTTGCACAGTCATCTTTAAGCCTACAATCTAAAGCATTCAAACAAATTTCATAATTAGCAAATGCCTCTGTTAAGAGTGTACTGGTTGCCTTGCCACACTGTCAAGGCTTTTTGGCGGGAAATTTGTAATATTCTAAACAATTTTCATAAGTTGAAAGTCCCAACGTTAAAATGACTATGGAGAGGAGTGGAGAGAGCCAACTGAACGAGCTGATTCATAGGCCAGTTAACCCAGGTTGGAATTGTTGGAATTATGAAAATTGTAAAAATTATGAAATTACCGTATAGTAAGAGGAAATTTAATGGAGGAAGATGAGCGGACATGCCAAGAAAACTACCACCGCCTGGCCTAATGACCTCGAAGGATGCTGCTGCCAAATTGGGGGTAACTCCCCAAATGCTATCGATATATGTTAAGCAGGGAAAGCTTCACCGTGAAGGGCCTGAGTCACGAACACACAAATTTTATATAGAAGCTGAGGTAGACGCTCTCGCAGAAACAGAAAGAGCTTTTTTTGAGGCGGGAGATAAGCCAAAAAAACACCTGCCAGCCTACTTCGCTCTGGCTACAGCTGCTGATATGCCAACTATTGTCGATATAGACAAACGAACATTTCAGGAGTCGCTCAGCGAAGAAACGTATCTGCGATGGATGCAAAAGAATCCTGAAACATTCTTCGTGCTCAGGGATGCGGGGAGTAAAGTTGTTGGGTTTGCCTGTCTTCTCCCAATGAAAAAGGAGACCATGCAGCGATTTGTGCGGGATGAGATCGAATTGGACGACATCTCCCCTGAAGAGATTGATCTTTTTGAACCAGGTAAGCCACTACACCTCTATATCATCGCGCTCTGCATTGATCCAGCATTCAAGCAAACTGCTAAGCACACATATGGGGCAAGTCTTGTGCGAGGGACATTCGCATTCCTTCTCGACCTGGCGAGGAGAGGCGTAGAAATCGAGACCATCACAGCAAGAACATTTACACCAGACGGCATCCGTCTAATGCGCAAAATGGGCATTCCACAGCTTCGCTCGCCAGTGCCGGGCAAAAATCTCTTTGAAGTTCGCATTCCTGATTCAGGTTTTCCGATATTAGTCCATTATAGTGATCTGCTCGCTGAATGGAAGCGAGGCCATCAGGTTGAGGAGTAAAGAATGACAACAACACAAGATCTGCGCCAAGTAGTGCATGAGATCATGCCCACAGCGACGAACGTTCTGAAGCGGTTAGTATCCATCCCGTCAGTCGCCATGGAAGGTTACCCACGGGAACGGGTGTTAGAGGCTGCATACTTTGTTGAGGCACAGCTACAAACAGCAGGCTTCCAGCAGGTACGCCAACTTGATATCCCCAATGGCTACCCTGCCATCTACGGAGAGATCCCCGGTCCTCCAAGTGCGCCAACAGTTTTGCTTTATGCTCACTACGACGTACAACCGCCTGGCCGGGAGCAGGAATGGAAAAACCCACCATTTGAGCCGGCAATACGAGATGGACGCCTCTATGGGCGCGGAGCTGCCGATGATAAATCAGGGGTCGTCGCACACCTCGCGACGATCCAGGCATTTCATGGCCATCCTCCGGTGAGCATCAAGATCGTGGTCGAGGGGGATGAAGAGTTCAACAGCAGCCTCCCCTCATATATCCCACAATACCCAGATCTGTTCCGCGCCGATGTCATCATCATATGTGATCACGGAAGCATCGTCGTTGGTGAGCCAACAATCACCACAACACTGCGCGGATCTGCCGCTCTCACTGTAGAAGTACGTACAATTACTGACCAGCAGCATAATGGTGTCTTCGGAGGTCCAGTGCCAGATGCGCTGATTACACTTTGCCAAATCATTGCAACGTTGCACGATCAACACGGCAACGTTCGAGTTCCAGGCTTAGATCCTAGCGATTGGCAAGGGGCAGGTATACCAGAAGATGCTTTCCGCCGCGCAGCTGGCCTCTTAGCCGATGTTGACCTCATTGGAGACAGACCGCTGGGCGCTCAGCTCTGGGCTGGCTACGCCATTAATGTCATTGGTCTGGACGCTCCAGCAATAGCAGGTGCCTCAAATTCGCTGATTGATGTGGCCAAGGCACGTGTGAATCTTCGTGTTCCACCTGACCAGAGCGCGGAGCGGGCGCTAGCACTGCTCACGCAACACCTCCAGTCAGTTACACCCTGGCATGCAAAAGTCGCAATCAGCCACAGCCATGCAAGCAACGGCTTTGTAGCAAAAACAGATGGCTCAGCATATAGAGCAGCTTGCAAAGCTCTCAAGGAAGCTTATAACCGAGAGGTACAAGTTATTGGCGATGGGGCCTCGATTCCACTCACCAATGTGCTCAGCGAGCAGTTCCCTCAAGCAGAAATGCTCATCTGGGGCACAGAAGACCTAGCGGCTGGCATCCATGGCCCGAACGAGAGCGTTGACCTGGAAGAACTAGAACGCATAATCCTAACACAATCACTCTTTTTACAGAATTTAGCGCAGAAGTAAGTGGCACTCGGAGCGCTCCGATAAGACAGAGTACTCTGAGCGTTTAGAACGGCATACAACGGTCACACACGCCGGCCAGGCGGAGCAGTGTGACCGGAGATCCATGGTCACATCGATAATCCTCTTTAGATGAACTGGGTGGTAATAAGCGCGAAGAGTGAGCAGCACAGCCATTAGCCGTTTGAAAGACCGCTCCCCATCTGGCATACTTCTCCTGAACAGTGTAAATTGCGTTCTTCATCGCGAGAGGCTCATGTCCAGTAGGCGTGCGGAACTGGACATGAGCCACGGATGTATGTCATAAGGAAGAGCCCGCTCCATTTGCCAGCATCGCCATAGAAGTGGACATCGAGTGTTGCGGTTGGTGCCGCGCTGGGCCACTGCCCAAGCCCAAAGAGATCACCCGGCCCGGTCCTCGATCTCCCATGCGTGATCAAGCTCGTGCCAGGCCAGGCGGCGAACAAAGTAGCGCGGAGTCCAGCGGGCCCCTCCGCGCGGCCCGCGCGCTGGCACCTCGCCGCGCACCGCTGCAATCAGCGTGGTCAGGATGGCTTGGCGAATATGCGCTAGTGCCTGGCCTGGTGTGTTCTCCTCGCTTGGCGGAAGCACCCCACCGAGGCTCGTGAGATAGCTGGCGTCGACGCCCCGTACATGCTCTATGATCTTCGTCAAGTCTCGCCCGCCGCCGCGCGGACCTTTGCTCAGGGCCTGCCCGGTCGCCGCACGTGCAGCCGTATCGAACGTCCGCCAACAGGCTTTCAACACCACCTGCCACCGCTGGAGCTCGGTCGGGTCTATTGGCTTCGTGTCACGGGACAGCGCGAGGTTGGGTGCCCCGAAATTGGTGGTGGCATTGCCCGTGAGCCGCTCGACCACGACCAGGGCAGATGCCTCGGACGGAGCGCGGAACCGGAGCCGCGTCGTCTGAAGAGCACGTGCATAGCGTGGCCCGTAATCGTAGAGCGCTTGCAGCGCTCCTGCCTCGTCGCGCCCGCTGCGACACCAGCCCGGCCAGTCGAGGGCAATGGCGAACGTTCGGGTTTGGCCGATTTCCAAGTACACCTCTATGTGGTTCGCACCTTGTGTCATTTGGTACATCTCCACGTCGATCTGGTCTAAACCATGCCGGCTAACTACACATAGATGAATCGATTGTATCTAGGCCCATCTCGTAAAGGTGTGCAAAAGCGCAAATGGAGGGCACTCTGCCGTATCGTTTGCACACATTCCAGATATGAGCCTTGTCTCTCCTCTCGTCCAAGAGCGGAGAAAACGCTCCTGCCAGATCAGGCTGAGGCTGTCGCCGAACAGGTCAGCTATCGGAAAATCAATCATGCTACTAGTCTATCACCTCTGTACGCTTCCTGGACATGAGCCCGATTGTTTCAACCTTCATCAGATCCCTTTCTCGCGTGCCGCGTAATGGTCATTCTCCTTCATGATACTGGCAAAACCGGTTACGCTTCGTCCTGATTGAGATGGATAGGTGGACATCTTAGAAAGACGCGGGGAGAACATTCGATGATGAAGTGGGTGGCCGATCCTCTTCGCTGCCGACAACGGCCATCCACTTCATTGTACCGATGCGCGCCCATGCGCATTCCAAGATTTACATAACCAAGATTCAATCAACAAGAAGTATCCCAATTTACAAGGTAGCGATGGAAGAAGTCAGATATGGAGCGGTTTTCTCAGGCTCCTTCACACTAGAACGCCGGTCAAGTAATAGGGTTAGAGTAACGGGTGTAGAAAATATTCCAGGTAAAAAAAGAAGAGAGCGAGAGCGCACGCCACCTTTTTGCCTTTATCGGAAACCGTTCCGGTGCGAAGGCGGGAGAAAGGCAACTATTATCATTCGTGGTTGGAACTGGAGGGAATAGCGTAAGCAGCAATACCTTCCAGCAGTCGCGTGAGCCCAAAGAGGAACGTTTCATCCGAAGAATGCTCTCTGCCTTCAACTAGGGCCCGTGCGAGGTGCGGGTAACGTCCACTGGCGATAATCTGTTCTTGCACGTAGGGACCCACTTGTTGTTGCCACTCCTGCTCGCTGAGTCCCGTTCGGCGTTGCGCTTCAGCTTCACCCATTTCACTCAGGACAAACCCCACAATGTACGCATTGAACATCGCCAGAATACTCATGCTGGTCGTCATATCGAAGCCAGATTGGCTCACGATCCCCAGGAGATAATTGGTTTGCTTGAGCGCGTTGGGCCCCAGAACGGCCCGATGACCAATGAGGGAGGTGAACCAGGGATGACGGTGCATCATCGCCCGCCTCTGCACCGCGATCTCTTGTAAATGGGAACGCCAACCGTGCGATCCAGACGGTAGAACGGGCACTTCACCATACACAGCATCGATCATCAGATCAAGCACATCCTCTTTGCGCTCAATGTATCCATACAGTGCCATCGCACTGACCGAAAGCGCGGCAGCAATTCGCCGCGTGGAAATTGCATCAATGCCTTCCGCATCCGCCAGTTCCAGGGCAACCTGGACAATCCGCTCTCGGCTCAGCACTGGCCGAACGTTGCGGGGGCGCTCCAGTCGCGCCCAGATCAGACTAGCCGCCCTAACATCTGCCGAGCGTCCTGATGAATCATGGTTGACTTTTTTGCTCATGTCTGCTAGTATACCAACTATACAGTGTATAGTTCAATATACAACGTAAAAAGGAAGGAATACTCACGATGTCTCGCAAGACGTCCCTACAGATTGCCATTATTGGCGCTGGCCCTGCCGGTTTAACCCTCGCGCGTCTTCTGCAAATGCAGGGCTATTCTCCGACCGTTTTTGAGCGGGAAATATCTCCTCTGGAGAGAGCGCAGGGTGGATCACTGGATCTGCATCCTGGCTCTGGCCTGCGTGCCGTGCATCTGGCCGGACTTGATACGCAGTTTCAGGCCATTGCCCGCTACGAAGACCAGGGACTTCGCATTCTTGATAAGATGGGGACTGTCCTCCTTGAGGAGAGCGAAGACGCTGAGCACGCTCGCCCTGAAGTTGACCGCACCGAATTGCGTGCGATGCTTCTCGATTCTCTGGCTCCAGGGAGCATTCAGTGGGCAAGCCCCTTGGATCGTGTCCATCCTACGGGTTCCGGCACGCATACCCTCTTGTTTGAGGATGGGCAGACCGCAACGTTTGATCTGGTCGTTGGTGCAGATGGGACTTGGTCCCGTGTCCGTCCTCTGCTGTCTCCTGCCTCGCCTATGTATGCCGGAGAGACTTACATCGAACTGGGAATAGATGATGTTGATCGGCAACATCCCACCGTGGCCCAGCTTGTTGGCCGTGGCACGCTGCTTGCAGTAACAGGCGAGAAAGGTCTCATTACGCAGCGAAACGCTCATGGACATATCCGTGTCTATGTGGTCTTGCGAGCAAACGCTGAAGACATAACCGCTTTCGGCATTGTGGATGTCCATCCTGATCTGGTGCGTGCCCAATTGCTCAAGCTGTTTGCAGGCTGGCATCCTGACTTGCTTGAGATCATTCAGGTCTGTAACGACAGTGTGGCGATCAGACCGTTGTACATGCTGCCAATCGGTCATAGCTGGGATGCTTCTCCTGGAGTCACCCTCGTTGGTGATGCAGCCCACCTGATGCCACCGTCTGCGGGTCAGGGAGTGAACCAAGCGATGCAAGATGCAGTTGAACTGGCTGAAGCGATCGGGAAATATGCCACCCTTGAGGATGTAATACGAACGTATGAGCAAAGCATGTTTGGACGGGCAAAGAGAGCGGCTGAACTTGCGGCTTCAGGACTTGACAAGATTGTTGGCAAAGATGCACCCGAAAGTACGCTGGCCTACTTTCGTCAGTTCATCTCCGCTTGAAGGAAATCAGGGTTTAGTATGGACAATAACGAACACAGATGGATTGATCAACTTGAGATCACAGAGTTGCTCAACCAGTACTTTCGAGCACTTGACGAAAAAAACTTCGACGAAACAACGATGTGCAGTATCTTTACCGATGATGCGAAAGTTGAGCGACCAAACGGAGTTGCCGTGGTTGGCCCACGGGGTATCGGAGAGAGCCAGAGTCAAAGTTTTGTTCGATTTCGAGCCACGCAACACCTGATAAGTGGTCAAGGTATCACGATCAACGGCGACGACGCGGAGGCGCGAGCCAATGTAGTTGCGATGCATCTTTGGGCAGATGGGAATGGCGACCCAAATGCTCTCGAAAGCTACTTTTTAGCCGGTGGCGTTGTGCTTGCAAAAGCAGAAAAGACCTCATCTGGATGGCGGATAAGCGAGCTAGTGCTGCGCAATACGTGGCGCACAGGTTCAGGCTTTGCGGGCATTGCCCACACTGCTCGCTAGTTTAAACAAAAGCATGAGGCTAAATTGGGATAGCGCTACAGATCAGTAAACGCCCTTGTTTGAAATGGCTCTCAACAATGGTGGGAAGCTCGATGACTCACAAACTACCAGAGCATAGTGACGCCCAGCATCCTGCACCGCACGGTGCAGGATGCTGGGCGTCACTATGCTCTGGTAGCCGATAGACGGGAGCGCAGGCAAAGAGGGGCGGGTATGTTCTTTATGCAAATGGTTAAAAAGCTTACGTAGCGCTACCCCTCTAAAGCCGCGAAAAGAAGAGCGAAGGAGTACCACATGCACCCCTCATCCTGGCATCCTCCAGTTGAACCATCATCCCTTGAGCAAACGATCATCACGCGTATCAAACGAGCGAAGTTATTTATTTTTCTCCGCTATCATCGCCACGAGTTATTTGATGACGCCCTTCAGGAGGAACTGGCGACGCTCTTTGCCCCGAGTCGCCGTGGACAACCGCCCATTGCGCCAGCCTTGTTAGCACTGGCAACCATTCTGCAAGCCTACACAGGAGCCTCAGATGATGAGGTGATAGAAGCAACGCTTATGGATCGTCGATGGCAGTTGGTGCTCGATTGTTTGGATAGTGACCAGGCTCCATTTAGCAAAGGAACCCTAGTGGCTTTCCGTCAGCGACTCATCAATGGACAAATGGATCGACGGCTCATCGAACGAACCATCGAGATTGCCAGCCAAAGCCAGGCATTTGGCCCACGAGCCTTACGCGCCGCCTTGGATAGCAGTCCGTTGTGGGGAGCTGGACGAGTGGAAGACACCTGTAATCTCATCGGGCACGCACTCAAAAAAGTCATGCGCGTCGTGGCCGATCAGCAGGGGCGAGAGTTGGTCGAAGTAGCGAAAGAAGCAGGAGCCGAACTGGTGTGTGGCACCAGCCTGAAAGCAGCGTTGGATCGTGATTGGGATCAACAGCTGCAGAAAGACGAAGCCTTGGAACTAGTTTTGCAGGTGCTGTCTACAGTGCAAACCTGGGTGGAAACCCTGGCAGATCAAGAGGAAAAAGCAGCCGCGCAACAGGGTGTCAAGATTGCCGAACAGGTTCAGCAACAAGATGTAGAAGTCGATGAGACGGGGAAGGCAAGTCTGATCAAAGGAGTGGCGAAAGATCGGCGTATCAGCGTCGAGGACTCCGAAATGCGCCATGGGCGTAAAAGCCGCAGTGTACGTGTGGATGGATACAAACGCCATGTGCTTCATGATCTGGACACTGGCCTCATTCGAGCAGTAGGAATCACACCAGCCAATGTTGTGGAAGCGAGTGTCACCGAAGCGATCAGCGAAGATCTGGAGCAGCAAGATGTGTGTTTAGATGTGTGTTTAAAGGAACTGCACATTGATCGGGCCTATTTGAGTAGCCATTTCGTGCGTGAACGTAACAATGAGATAGAGGTGTACTGCAAAGCCTGGCCAGTTCGTGAGACCCACGGGATGCGCAACGAGATAAACTCAAGCAGTCGTTAACATGTTAAGGTGGCTGGCCTTGTTTTCACTGTCGGGTTGCTCTACAATGACAGAACATCAAGAAAATGCAGTGAAGAGAGGACATT
>JAABUQ010001201.1_pt1 | contig 57156 bp, 53 predicted proteins | sample 5560001 | NCBI WGS metagenome assembly JAABUQ01 (sample SAMN10711888, study PRJNA513371) | rock metagenome | isolation source: Antarctica rocks | place: Antarctica: Victoria Land, Finger Mt nord | collected 2015-12-18
CAACGGGTCGCGGGCCGGGGGCTCGACGGGGCGGGGATCATCTCTTGATGGTCCCGTCGTCGAGGGCCCCTTCGGTTCGGATGGTCGCGACTCCTTGCTCGGGGTCGGGGCGGCGCCACTTCTCGAAGCGGCGGACGCCCTGGCCGATGGTGTCGCTGAAGGTGGGCTGGTAGGCGGCAGGCTGGCTGATGATGACCCGGGGCTGGGTGGTGGGGGCGGCCGCGACGACGGGGGCCGAGATGGGCCCTCCGGCGGTGACGACGGTGGCGGGCTCGCCGGGGATCTCGCAGACCTGGCCGACCTGGGTCGTGACGGTTTGGGTCCCGGGCGGGCAGCCGGGGACGGCCGTGTAATAGTGGTTGTGGATGCATCCCGAGCTGCCGGCCCAGCCGATCAGGATGATCCAGAGCATCTTGCGGGGCGAAGGGGCGTGACTCACGGCGATCCTCCTCAAAGCCGGTGCCGACGGCCCGGCGATTCGTCGGCGGGCGTCGGGCCCGGGGTGGGCACTCCACCGGGGACCAGGGCGAAGGGCGTTGTCGGGTCCAAGGGGTGTCGGCGCGAGGGCCCGGGGATCGGAATCTCCCCGGGCGGCGGGACTCTAATCGAACCGGGCGATCCCGCCAACGTCAACTTTCCCGCTCGATCCGCTAGCCACCGAGGCGTCGGCCCAGGTCCCGGCCGATCCCGCGCCGGGCGATCGCCTGGCATTCGAGGAGCCGGTCGCGGATCAAGGTCGTCAGGTCGTCCGGGGCGAGGCTGGCGATCTGCTCGGTCGAGATCGGCTCGCCGAAGTGGACCCGGAGCGGGTGGGGGGTCGGGAAGCTCCTCGACCTCGGCCAGGCTTCGAACGAGCCGGCGATCGCGGCGGGCACGATCGGCACCTTCGACCGGGCCACCAGCCGCGCGATCCCGGCCTTCAGCTCGGCGAGCTCTCCGTCCGAGGTGCGGGTCCCTTCGGGGAAGAGGGTGACGATCCCGCCGGCCCGGAGCCGCCGGAGGGTCTCCTTGAACCCTTCGGCCCCCATCCCTTCGCGGTTGATCGGGAACGAGCCGACGGACCGGATGAACTGGCCGAGCGGGAAGAAGAAGAGCGTCGACCGGGCCATGTAGTTGAGCGGCCGTGCCAGCAAGATCCCGAGGACGAGCACGTCGAGGTGGCTCAGGTGGTTCGAGACGAGGAGGAGTGGTCCCCGATCCGGGATCTTCGCCCGGCCCGAGGCGCGGAGCCCGAACCAGGACGCGAGGACCGTGCTGAAGAACGCCTGGACGATCCGGTACCAGACGAAGGCCGAGAGCGAGCGGTCGGCCGAGCCGAAGGCCGGGGGCTCCGGGGCTGGTGGTGATCCTCGATCCGCCATGTCGGCCATCTCGGGCGTCGATCCGGGGACGACCCGCGGGTTGCGGGACCGGGAGGGGGGGGCGGAGGGGTCTCGGATCATGCGGGCATCAGGTCGGCGGCGATCCGGACCTCGCGCTCGATCCGGTCGACCACCTCGTCGAGGTCGAGCCCGGTGCTGTCGATGATCCGGGCGTCGGCGGCCGGGACCATCGGGGCGATCGCGCGGGCGGCGTCCTGGGCGTCGCGGGCCCGGAGGTCGTCGAGGACCTCGGCGAGCGTGATCGGGTCGCCCTTGGCCAGGAACTCGGCGTGCCTCCGCCTGGCCCGCTCCTCGTCGCTGGCGGTGAGGAAGAACTTGCGGAACGCCTGGGGGAAGACCAGGGTCCCCTGGTCGCGCCCTTCGGTGACGACGTCCCGCTCGGCCTCGGCGAACTCGCGCTGCCAGGCGACGAGGCGGCGGCGGACGCTCGGGCTGTCGGCGGCGTGGCGGGTCCGGCGGGTCACCTCGACGTCGCGGACCCGCTCGGAGATGTCCAGGCCGTCGAGCAGGACCCGCCCCGGGGGGAGGTGGACCACGATCCGCACGACCAGGTCGGCCAGGGCGTCGTCCGAGCCGAGGTCGACGCCGTCGCGGAGGGCCGCCACCGTGACGGCCCGGTACATGGCCCCGGTGTCGAGCAGTCGCCAGCCCAGCCGCTCGGCCAGCCTGCGGGCCACGGTGCTCTTGCCCGCCCCCGCGGGCCCATCGATCGTGACCACCCGCATCGTCGCCTCGCCCCCTCGGAGGACCGCCGGACCGACCTTCGGACGCGACCAGTCTATCCCGCGACGGGGCGACGGGCCAGGGCACGGGACGCATCAACGACGCCGGCCCGCCCCCGGGCAGGAATCCCGGGGGCGGGCCGTTGGAAGATGAGTGCGGAAGAGTGCGGGGGCGTCGGGCAGGGGCCCATCAAACTCGGGTCAGATCGGGCGGAGGCCCGGCCTGGAGGCCCGTTCGAGCGGTTGGCGGCCGGCGAAGCCGGCGTTCTTCTCGTGCCAGTGGTCGACCTTCTCCTCGCCGAGCTTCCAGCAGAGGAAGACCTCGCGGCCGTCGCGGAGGCTCGGGAAGTCGCAGAGCCCATCAGGGCCCTTGAGCTCGACGCCGAGCTTGGACAGCTCCTCGATGTAGCCGCCCAGCTTCTGCTCCTCGGCCTCGAGTTCGGCCTGGCTCTGGGCGGTCTCCTCGGAGTAGGCGTCATTGGGCGGCTTGCGGCGCTTGCCCTGGACCGAGGAGAGCCTCTGCTTCAGGTCGTTGACGTGGCCGAACTGGCGGACGATGTCGCCGACGATCGCCTTGACCAGCGGCAGGGCCCGGTTGGCCTCCTCGACGCTGAAGGTCTTGGGCTTCGCCTCGACGGGATTGGGAGGGGCCATGACGGGAATCCTTGACGGGGAGGAGGTGCCGAACTCCGGTTATCGCCGCGACGCCGGCTCGGGCGTCGAAGGGTCATCGCTTCCCGGAAAGCGGACCGGACGCGAGCCAACCTGGCGAGATCCGCCGGGGACCCCGGCCGACCCGGATCGGTCCTTCCGCTTCCTTCACGGATTCATTATAGGACAGCCGGGACCCCCCGCAAGGGTCGCACCCGGCCGGCCCTCGCCGAATCAACTCGGGCCGGTCCGGCGCCGCCTGGACTCCAGCGATTCGGCGACGGCCGAGGGCTCCGAGGCGTTGAAGACGTCGGCCGGCACGAGCCCCGCTCGGCGGGCCACGCCGACCCCGTAATCGAGGTCGGCGAAGCCTCCGGTGGCGTGGGCGTCGGGGTTGATGGCGATCGGGATGCCCAGGGCCCGGGCCTTGCGGCAGTGGGCCGAGTCGAGGTCGAGCCGGTGCGGGTTGGCGTTGATCTCGATCATCGTCCCGGCCTCGGCGGCGGCCCCGATCACGGCGTCGAGGTCGACCTGATAGCCGTCCCTGGCCAGGAGGAGCCGGCCGGTCGGGTGGCCGAGCATCGTCACCCTGGGGTTCCTGACGGCCCGGACGATCCGATCGGTCATCGCGCCTCGGTCCATCCCGAACCCGGAGTGGACGCTCGCCACGACGTAATCGAAGCCGGCGAGGACGTCGTCGGGGAAGTCGAGCGAGCCGTCGGCCAGGATGTCGCACTCGGTCCCCTTGAAGACCCGGAACCCCGAGCCGAGCCGATCGTTGAGCCGGTCGATCTCCTCCCACTGCTGGCGGACCCGGTCGACCGACAGGCCCCCGGCATAGGCCGCGGCCCGCGAGTGGTCGGCGATCCCGAGGTACGCCAGGCCCGCCGCCCGGGCGGCCTCGACCATCTCGACGAGCGAGGCGCCCCCGTCGCTCCAGTCGGTGTGGCAGTGGAAGGTGCCGGTCAGGTCGGCCCGATCGACCAGGCGGGGCAGGGGGCCGGCCTCGGCCAGCTCGAACTCGCCGCCATCCTCGCGGAGCTCGGGGGGGATCTCGGCCAGGCCGAGGGCACGGAACAGGTCCGCCTCGGTCCGGCAGGCGATCGGGCCTTCGAGGCCCTCCAGGGCGTACTCGCTCAGCTTGAGCCCCCGGGCGATCGCCCGCTTCCGCATGGCGATGTTGTGGGCCTTCGAGCCGGTGAAGTAGTGCAGGGCGAAAGGGTACTGGTCGTCGGCCACCCCCCTGAGGTCGCACTGGACCCCGTCGAGGAGCCGGACGCTGGCCTTGCTCGGGCCGTGGGCCAGGACCTTGGCCACCTCGGGCAGGCCGACGAAGCGGTCGAGCACCGGGCCCGGGTCGGCGGAGCTGAAGAGGATGTCGAGGTCGCCGATCGTCTCGGCCCTCCGCCGGAGGCTCCCGCAGACCTCGGCGCGGATCACCCCGGGATGCTCCCGGACCACCAGCAGGATCGGCCCGACCAGGCGACGGGCGGTGCTCTGCAAGACCCGGTCGCCGACCGACTCCAGGAAGTCGATCCCTTCGAGGATCTTCGCCTCGGTCTTGGCCCCGAACCCCTTCAACGCGGCGATCTTGCCCGACGTGCCCGCGGCCCGGAGGTCGGCCAGGCTCTCGACCTTCAGAACGTCGTGGAGCAGCTTGATCTTCTTCGGCCCGAGGCCAGGGACCCGGAGCAGGGCGACGAGCCCGGGCGGGGTCGCCCGCTTCAGGTCCTCGAAGGAGGGGAGGTGCCCGGTGGTCGCCAGCTGGGTAATCTTGGCCAGCATGGTCTCGCCGATCCCGGGGACGGCGGCCAGGGTGCCGTCGAGGAGCATCTCCGAGAGGTCCGAGGGGAGCCCCTTCAGCGCCTGGGCCGCGTTGTGGTAGGCCCGGACCCGGAAGGCGTTCTCGCCCCGGACTTCGAGGAGCGTCCCCATCTCGGCCAGGACCCGGGCGATCCGCTGCGTCTCCATCGGGTCGTTCCTGATTGCCCTCGGCGCGGCCCCGACATGCCGGGCCGGCGTCGTCCTCGCGACGCAACACGAGGTGAGTTGTCGCGAAACCACGCCGGATGTCAAGCCTCCGGCCCGGCCCGGCCCAGGACGACGACCCGCGGCTTCCGCCGGATCCGGGATCGGGCCGCGACCCGCGGCTTGTGTTAAGTTTCACGGGGCGAGGGCCCGAACGTCCCACTCACGGTAGGCGTGGTGTCACGGGACGGTCACCCACCCTCAAGGCACGCCGTCCCTCCGATGGATGGCGATGCTCCTCGACCTTGGACGAGGGCCGTCCCGGCCATGTTCGGGCGGATTCTCGCGGCGGGGATCGGGGCCGGACTTCGATCAATGGGGTATCCTCGCCCCTCCCGGCGACTCGCCCTTTTCGTCGCATGTCATCATCAATTCACGATCGGAGCCTGATCACGAGATTCGGAAACGTCCCGAATTGCACGGCGCGACCGATTCGGCGATAATCGAAGAATCTCCCAGAAGCGGAAGATTTTCCGGTCACATCAGTCTGGGAGTACCATTGAAGTCGGCAAATTTGTTGCGGATTCAGGATTCACTCGACCACATTTGCGGGACTAGCGACGTAGAGTTGTCAATAGATCCCCCCGGGAGGAACTTTCAGATGCCGGAAAAGACGCCTTGGAAGAACTGTAACCGCTTCGCCGAGAAGCTCATGCAGAAAACCTTACAGCTCGGCCTCAATGGCCAGAAGCTGGCGCGGAAGTCCGAGGTCAGCGACTCGGAGATCTCCCGGATCATGAACAAGAAGTCGCTGCCGGGCCTGGAGAACGCCATGGCGCTGGCGCGGGCGGTCAACGTGTCGCTCGACTACCTGGCCGATGACTCGCTCGACGCCGACCCCAACCAGCCCAAGGAGTCGGCCAACGAGCGCGAGGCGACGATCCTCCGCTTGGCCCGCGAGATCGGGGTCAAGCAGGCGGAATACCTCCTCGAATACTCCAAGATCATGGGCTACGACGTCGCCATCCACCGACTGGTCGAGGCCAAGCCGGTCGTCACGCCGATGCCGATGGTCGAGGCCAATCGCCCGGTCGTCGCCCCGATGCCGGCCTCCGGCCGGATCAACTCGGCCTGAACCGCCTCGATCAATTCAATGATCACGCATGCGAGAGGGCCCGGCAGCCGATGAGGCATACCAGACCCTCGCGGTTTGGGCCTTGAGCGATCGGGTCAGAACGCCTTGCGCTGGCGGCTCGACGGGATTCGCAGGGCCTTGCGATATTTGGTCACGGTCCGGCGGGCGACGGGGAAGCCGGACCGGCCGAGTTCCTCGACGATTTCCTCGTCGGAGAGCGGGTTCTGCTTGTCTTCCTTGGAGATGATCTCCAGGAGCTTCTGCTTGATCGTCTCCCAGGCGACTTCCTCGCCGTTGGCCGCGGTCGTGCCGCCGCCGAAGAACCGCTTGAGGGCGAAGATCCCCCGGGGGGTCTGGACCCACTTGTCGTCGACCGCCCGGCTCACGGTGGTGACGTGGACCTCGACCCGGTCGGCGATCTCCTGCATCTTCAAGGGCTCGATCGCCTCGGGCCCCTTGTCGAGGAAGTTCTTCTGGTGGGCGATGATCGCCTTGGCAACCTTGAGCAAGGTGCTCCGGCGCTGCTCGATCGACTCGATGAGCCATCGGGCCGACTGGATCTTCTTCTGGATGAACTCGCGGGTGACCGGGTCGGACTGCTTGTTCTTGAGCATCCGCTGATATTGCCGCGAGATCGCCAGGTGCGGCGTGTGGTCGTCGGCCAGGCGGACCTCGTACTCGCCGTTCTCGTTGGCCTCGACGACGAGGTCGGGCACGACGTACTGCGAGTTGCTCGCGGTGTAGCGGGCGCCCGGGCGGGGGTTGAGGCGGCGGAGCTGGTCGATCGCCTCCTTGATGTCTTCGATCGGGATCCCGGTCCGCTTCTCGATCGTCGGCAGGCGGTTCTGCTGGATGTCGTCGAGGTGATGCGAGATCAGGACGTGGAGGATGTCGCGGCAGGGGACGTCCGGGGTGAGCTGGAGGAGCAGGCACTCGCGGAGGTTGCGGGCCCCGACGCCGGGCGGGTCGAGCTTCTGGACCAGGCCGAGGGCCTCCTCGGCCTGCGAGAGGGTGACGTCGCCGCCATAGTCGCGGACGAGGTCGCGGAGCTCGAGGTTGAGGAAGCCGTTGTCATCCAGGTTGTAGACCAGGTAGTCGGCCAGGGCGCGGACGGTGGCGTCGCACTCCATGAAGCCGAGCTGATGGGCCAGGTCATCGTGGAGCGACTCGGGGCGGGACGCCATGTTCTGCATGGCGTCGTGTTTGCGGTCGGCCTCCTCGCTCAGCGCCGCGCGGCTCAGGCGGTGGGTCTCGCCGTACTGGTCGGCCCAGTCCTCTTCGCCCTCATATTCGGGGGTCGGCGGCTCCTCGACGGTGGCCGCCGCGACCGGCTCGGCCTCGCCCTCACCCTCGCCGTCGTTGGTCGCCGGGGTCTCGCGGAGGTCGACGAGGATCGGGTTCTCGATCAACTCCTGGTCGATCCGCTCTTGCAGGGCCATCAAGGGGAGCTGGAGGATCTCCATCGACTGGATCATGCGGGGCGCCATCCGGAGCCGCATATCCATCCGCTGATGCTGAGAGGTATCGAGACGCATGGTCCGGTTTTCCGTCGCGGAAAAGGATGGGCTTCGGGAACATCGCCGCGGCCTTCCGGCCGGGGCACGACCTCACCGACGCTCGCGCTCGATCCCGTCCCTGTGGCCGCGAGAGTCCCGCTCGATAGCTCGCGAAAAAATCGCCCCGCGAGCCTGCAAATATTATGCCGTCACCCCCCGCCGGATGCAAGGCCAGCTTCGATCAAAACCGCTGCCGGCCGTTGAGGGCGTCGGCGAGCATCTCCTTGTTGGCGAACTCCAGGACGCTGCCGGAGGCGAGCCCACGGGCCAGCCGGGTGATGGCGACCCCGGTGTCGGCCAGGCGGTTGGCGACCAGGAGCGAGGTGCCGTCGCCTTCGAGGTTGGGGTTGGTGGCCATGATCAGCTCGCGGACCTCGCCCTGCCGGACCCTCCGCTCCAGGGCGTCGACGGTCAACTGGTCGGGGCCGACCCCCTGGGCGGGGGCCAGGCGGCCGAGGAGGACGTGGTAGACGCCGCCGAAGGTGCCGGACTTCTCCAGGGCGATCAGGTCGCGCGACTGCTCGACGACGCAGACGACGGCCGCGTCGCGCCTCGGGTCGCGGCAGATCGCGCAGAGGGCGTTGTCGGCCTCGGTCAGGTGGTAGCACGTCTCGCAATAGCGGACGCTGTCCTTGACCGAGCGGATCGCCTCGGCCAGGGCCAGGGCCTCCTCGGGCGGGGCCTTGAGCAGGTGGTAGGCGAGGCGTTCGGCCGACTTCGCCCCCAGGCCCGGGAGCTTGCCGAAGGCGTCGATCAGGCGGTCGAGGGCGCCGGTGGTCGCGGCCACGATTCAGAATCCTCCCGAGCCGGGGCCGAAGAGGTTGGACAGGCCGGGGATCGGCAGGCCGCCGGCGAGGTTGCTCATCGACTGGCCGGCGGCCTCTCGGGCCTTGACCAGGCCTTGATTGACCGCGGCGGCGACGAGGTCTTCGAGCAGCTCGGCGTCGCCGTCGGCCAGGAGCTTCGGGTCGATCCGGATCGAGAGCAGCTCCATCTTGCCGTTGACCTTGGCCGTGACCGACCCGCCCCCGGCGGTCCCCTCGACCTCGAGCTTGCCCAGGGCCTCGGTCGCCTTCTCGACGCTCTCCTTGATCTTGCCGGCGTTCCGCATCAGGTCGGCGAGGTTGCCCAGGTTGTTGAACATGGTCGTCCTTGTAAGAAAGGGGCGGTGATCGGTCTCGACCGGGCCGAGGGGCTTCAAGGGGCGGTCGCCTGGGGGTCGTCCTCGAGGTCGACGCGGACGAGCTTGACGTCCATGCGCTCCAGGATCGCCTTGACCAAGGGGTCATCGGCCAGGCCCTCGGCCTGGGCGTGAGCACCGGGTTGGCGAGTCGGGGTCGGCGGCTTGGCCTCGTCGGGCCGGGCGAATCGGACCTCGACGGGGCGGTCGAGCCAGCTCCGGAGGGCCGACTCGATCTTGACCCGGAGGTCGGGCCGCTCGCAGGCGTCGACGACCCAATTGTATCCCGTCGCCGGCTCGATGACGAGGAGGTTCGGCCCGGCGATCGAGCCGGGGCGGAGGTGGGTCAACTTGGAGGCGATCTCCGCCGGCTGCCCCATCACCCAGACCGGCCAGGCCGCCGCGAGGGCCTCGACCTCCCAGGCCGGCGGGCCGTTCCTCGGCGGCTCCGGCTCGATGACGGCGGCGGGCGGCTCGGGGCCCCGGTCGGGCTCGGTCCGAGGCTGGGCCTGGGGCCGTGGGGCTTCGGCCGGTTCAGCGGGCGTCAGCTTTTTTTTTTCGAGGGGGGCGACCGGCGGGGCCCCCGACTCCAGCGCGACCAGGCGGGCGACGACCTCGCCGAGGTCGCCGAGGTTGTCGAGCCGGGCGACCTTCATCAGCGCGATCTCGACCACGGTCCGGCCGTGCGGGCTGCCCCGGAGCCGCCCCCGGGCCTCGGCCAGGATCTGGAGCGCCGCGAGCAGGGTGTCGAGCGGCCAGGACTCGGCGATCGCCCGGAGCCGGGGCTTCTGCCGGGGGGTCGTCGCCAGGAGGGTGACGTCGGCCTTCACCGCCAGGGTCATGGCGTCCCTGAGGAACTCGATCGCGCCGGCGAGCAGCTCGGTCGGCTGGACCCCGGCCGACGCCGTCTGGTCGACGATCCGCAGGGCCTCGGCGGCGTCGCGTTTGGCCAGGGCTTCGAGCAAGCCGAGCGTCCGGTCGTCGCTGGCGATCCCGAGCTGCTGCTGGACCAGCTCGACGGTCAGCCGCTCGCCGCCGAAGGAGAGGAGCTGCTCCAGGAGCGACTGGGCGTCCCGCATCGACCCCCCGGCGCGCCTGGCGACGATCGCCAGGGCCTCGGGGTCGGCCTCGATCGCCTCGGCCCGGCAGATCTCGCCGAGGGTCTCGACGATCTGGTCGGGGCTGATCCCGGCGAAGTCGTACCGCTGGCACCGCGACAGGACGGTGACCGGGATCTTGTTCGGCTCGGTCGTGGCGAAGAAGAACTTGACGTGCTCGGGCGGCTCCTCCAGCGTCTTCAAGAGGGCGTTGAAGGCGCCGGTGGAGAGCATGTGGACTTCATCGATGTAGTAGATCTTGAACCGGGCGCGGATCGGCCTGAGCCCGGCGTTCTGCCTGAGCTCGCGGACCTGCTCGACGCCGTTGTTGCTGGCCCCGTCGATCTCGATGACGTCGACGTCCTGGCCCACGGCGATCGACTGGCAGATGTCGCAGGTGCCGTCGGGCTCCTCGGTCGGCCCGTGGACGCAGTTGAGGCACTTGGCGAAGATCCGGGCGATCGAGGTCTTGCCGACCCCCCGGGTCCCGCTGAAGAGGTAGGCGTGGGTGACCCGTCCGAGCCGGATCGCGTTGCGGAGGGCCTGGACGACGTGGTCCTGGCCGACGACGTCCTCGAACCGCTGGGGCCGGTACCGCCGGGCGACGACGGTGTAGCCGGCCGGGTCGGCGTCGGGGACGCTCGGGCTGGCGCCTCGGGGTCGAGACACGAGGCACGCTCCGTCGGGCCTTGGTGGAGAGGGGAGGTCCCCCGGCCGGAGGGGGCCGGGGAGAGCCGGGGAGGTGCTCCCGGGCACATGGAGGCGATGCTTATGGCTGCTGCGTTCCCGCCCTGACCAGGTTCACAAGCCCCCATTGCCCGGGTCCCCCCCGGCTCACCCCGGACCCCTCGCTGTCGACGAGGGGCCGGCATCGGCGAAGGGGATAGTGTCGACGATCGGCCGGGGGCCTGCAAGGCCAGATCGCCCGACCCTCCGGGCCCCGACAAATCGGGCACCTGATGCGGTCGCGCGGGTCGTGGCGCCCTCCCGATCCTGGCATCAACGCCCCCCGTTCCGGCCCGTCGGCCGTCGCTCCCGAGTTCCGCCGGCCGTGCGCCGCGCTCGCCCCTCCCACGGGCCCCGGCCCGCTTGGTCCGCACTCCGAGCCGAGGCTTGATCGGGCCCTCCACCGGCCCATCCCCCCTGCGAACCGCCATCCAGCTTGATCCCGGTCCCCGGATCGCCGTCGAGCCCTCAAGGCGACGGTGCGGAGGCCGCCGGGGCCCGGCGGGCGGATCACCTCGGCCGCCGGCCGGCCGGTGGCCGAAGTGGTGGATCAGGCATCCGGCGACGCCAGGAAGGCATCGATGACGGCGAACGTCGCGGCGGGGGCCTGCAGCGTGGGGATGTGGCCGGCGCCGGGGATCGCCACGAATCGGGCGGCGGCGAAGGCGGCGGCGTAGGCCCGGCCGAAGTCGGGGCTGGCGACGGCGTCGTCCTCGCCCCAGACCAGCAGGGCGGGCACCCGGACTCGACCCAGGCGATGGAGCAGCCCCGGGTCGCTCAGCGACGGGCCGGTGTAGGCGAGCATCGCCGCGAAGTCGGCGGGCGAGGCGGCGGCGCGGGGCGGCGGCGGCCCGGCGGCGTCCCCCGGCGGCTCGGCGGGGGCCGGACCCGGGGCGCTCGGGACCCGGATCGGGTGCCCCGGGATCGTCGGGCCGATGGCGCCCAACAGGATCAGCCGGCCGATCCGCTGGCCGCGGTCGCGGAGGGCCATCTCGGCGGCGATCCACCCGCCGAAGGAGCTGCCGAGGACCACGACATCCCTCAATTCGAGGTCGTCGAGCAGGTCCATGTAGGCCTCGGCGAGGCGGTCGACCCCGGCGAACCAGTCGGGCCGGGGGGTCCCCTGGAAGCCGGGGTGGGTCGGCGTCAGGACCCGGTGGTCGGCGGCGAGGTGGGCGACCTCCTCGGCCACGCTGGCGGGGCCGCGGCCGCCGTGCAGGACGAGGGCGGGCCTCCCCGCGCCGGCCTCGGCCATGGTCAAGGGGACCTCGGGGTGGGGCAGGGGCGAGTGCTGGGCCGTCATCGGTCTCTTCCTCCGGGTTTGTCGAGGGTCCGGGTCGGGTCGGGTCCGTCGGGTCGCCCGGGCTCGGCCCCGCCGCGCGGCCGGGCCTCGAACTCGGCGAACTTGGCGATCAGGAGCGGCGGGGCGTCGGGCCGGAAGGACTCGTCGACCTGCCGTTCCGGGTTCCCGGCGAGCCGCGCGGAGTTGGCGTGCGGGTCAGGCCCCCGGGTTCCTCCCCATCCACCTCCATTCGAGGGCGTAGGCGGCGGCGATCAGGACCAGCACCACGACGTCCAGGAACGGCTGCGGCCCGGTCAGGCCGAGGGGAAGCCGAGTCGACCCGACGAACTCGGGGTCCATCAGGGCCGTGTTGGGCAGCAGGCCCGCGGTGGCCTGGGTGATCCAGTACAACGAGGCGAGCAAGGCCGCCGCCTTGAGGTTGTCGGGGCCGAGGCCCCGCCGGCGCCAGGCGTAGAACAGCGTGAGGAGGCCGAGCAGGGTGCCGAACATCAGGGTCTGGCCGTTGTGGAACTTGGCGTGCGGCGGCCAGCGGTCGTTGAACATGTGGGTCTTGCCGTAGTCGGCGGCCCAGCACCCCAGGGACGTGAACAGGCCCACCAGCGAGAGCAGCCAGCGACCCGGGCGGTATCCGTCCATCTTCGATCCTCCCTTGCTTGGATGCGGAGCGGGTATGGTCGAGATCAACGCCCCGACGCGGCGAAGATCTTGCCCGCCGTATTGACCATAGGGTGTTCCATTTTCGCGGACAAGCTGGCAATATTGGGACGCGCCGTCTCACCAGTGGAACACTCATGGACCTGCTCGCCTTGGCCGATTTCCACCTGGTCGTCACGCACGGCGGGATCGGCCGGGCCAGCCGGGCCAGCGGGCGGCCGAAGGCGACGCTCTCGCGACGGGTCATGGAGCTGGAGGGGAGCCTCGGCGTCCGCCTGCTCGAACGCGGTTCGCGCTCGCTCCGGCTGACCGAGGAAGGCCGCACCCTCCACGCGCGGACGAAAGGGCTGCTCGGCGAGATCGTCGAGGTCGGCGAGGCCATCAGCGACGGGATCGCCCGCCCGCGCGGGCGTCTGCGGATCGGTTCGCCGTTGTTGTTCGCCCACACCTCCTTCGGCCCGATCGCCGCCGCTTTCCTCCGGGCTTATCCCGAAGTCCGGCTCGAAATCGTCGCCGAGGATCGGGCCGTCGATCCCGTCGAAGAAGGCTTCGATCTGGTCATCCGCGCCAATCCGGCCCCGGATGACAGGCTGGTCGGGCGCTGCTTTTTGCGGGACCAGATGTTGATCGTCGCGCCGGCGGCGATGGCCCGTCCCTCGCCCGCCAGCGGTCCGGATGCGCCCGTATCCGTCCCAGCGGTCGTGCGGACGACCCCTGCCGATCCGGGCATTTGGCGCATCGCGGACGGCCGGCATGAGTGGAACCTCAGGCCCGATCCGGTGTTGCGCCTTTCGTCAAAGCTCATGATTCGAGACGCCGTCCGCGCGGGCGCGGGCGCCGCGTTGCTGCCCCGCTCCGCGATCGCGGACGATCTGACGAGCGGGCGTTTATCCTGCTGGGGCGAATCACTGGACCAGAGTGTCGAGCTCTGGGTCCTGCATACGCCGGGACGGCTCGTGAGCGGCAAGGTGGCCGCGTTCGTGAAGTTCCTCTGCGCCGCGTTCGAGGGGGCTTCGCCCTGATCGAGCGTCTTTCCAGGCCGGCCGGAATCTTCGACACCGGCTCGACCCCCCGACCCGAGATGTTAGACTGGTCTGGCGAGGTGTCTGGCTCCGATCTTCATCGGTGCCGCAGGCGCCTCCTCGATCGCGCCTCCGGGGCTCTTCGACGGATCTGGCCCGAGCCCCGGGCGGCGCACCAGGACCATCGGAACAAGGGGGGCAGCCATGGCCCGACGATTGACCGCCCGCCCGTCGCCCGCGTGGGTGGGAGACCTCCCGGTCTTCGAGCGGACCCTGGGCAACGGCCTCAAGGCCCTGGTCCTGCCCCGTCGCCACGCCCCGGTCGTCGTCTGCGACCTGTACTATCCCGTCGGGTCGTACGACGAGCCGAGCGGACTGACCGGCCTGGCCCACTTCGTCGAGCACATGCTCTTCAAGGGGACCGAGCGGTTCCCCAAGGGCCAGATCGACCGCCTGGCGTTCGTCGCCGCCGGCCAGTCCAACGCCGAGACCGGCGAGGACTCGACGCACTACTGGTTCGCCTTCCCCTCCGACCGCTGGGAGCTGGCCCTGGCGATCGAGTCCGACCGGATGCGCGGGGCGAACTTCGACGCCCGCGAGGTCGAGGCCGAGCGGCAGGTCATCGCCGAGGAGCGGGCCAGGGACCAGGAATCCCCCTTCAGCCGGCTCGACCAGGCCCACCTCGCCGCCAGCTACGTCCGCCACCCCTACCGGAACCCGATCCTGGGCTGGCCCGACGACCTGGCCCGGATCAAGGTCGAGGACCTCAAGGCCTTCTACCACCACCATTACCGGCCCGAAGGCGCGGTGCTGGTGGTCGTCGGCGACGTCGACCCGTCCGATGCGCTCGACGCCTCCCAGGCCCGGTTCGAAGGGCTCCGTGCGGGCCGCTCGGGCCCCTCGAACCCGGCCGTCGAGGAGCCGAGGCAGGTCGGCCGCCGCGACATCCGCCTGATGGACCCCGAGTCGGTCCCCCGCGGCTTGCTCGGCTGGCACACCGTCCCGCTCGGCCACCCCGACGGCCCGGCGCTCGACGTCCTGTCCGACCTGCTGACCTGCGGCCGCCGCTCCCGGTTGTGGGATGCCCTGGTCGAGCGCGACAAGGTGGCCACCTGGGTCGACACGGGGCAGGAGGGGGCCCGCCGCGCCGGCCAGTTCCTCGTCCAGGTCGAGGCCGTGCCGGGGACCGATCCCGCCCGGATCGAGCGGACGATCGCCGCGACCCTCGGGGCCCTGGCCGACGAGGGGCCGACGGCCTCCGAGCTGGAGCGGTCGAGGAACCGGCTCGAAGCCGCCTGGCGGTGGGAGCAGGAAGACCTGGCCGGCCTGGCCGCCGGCCTCGGCCAGTTCGCGCTCCACAGCGACTGGCGGGCCTGGCAGGCGGAGCACCGCGCGGCCCTCGCCGTCGGGGCCGAGGACGTCCGCCGGGTCGCGGCCACCTACCTGAACGAGGCCAACCTGACCGCCGGCTGGTCGCTCCCCAGGTCGGGCCGGTCGGTCCCGGTCCTGCTCTCGGCCGAGGCCCCGGCCCGGGAGGCCGCGGTCGCCATCCCGGCGCCCCAGGCCCTGGCCGCCCCGATCGTCCTGGAGGTGCCGGACCGGCCGACCAGGCTGGCCGACTACGCGCCCCAGCGGGCCACCTTGCCCAACGGGATGCGGGTGTTGATGGAGCCGAGGCCGGGCACCGGCGTGGTGGCGATCGAGCTGTTCGTCGACGCCGGCCTGCTCCGCGAAGCCAAGCCGGGCCTGGCCCACCTGGCCGGCCGGATGCTCGAAGAAGGGACCGCCGGCCGCTCGGCCGAGGAGATGGCCGAGGCGATCGAGGACATCGGCGGGGCGCTCGACGTCGGCGCGACCGGGGCGTCGCTCCGGGTCCGGGCCGAGGACCTGCCGATGGCCGTCGAATGGCTGGCCGACCTGGCGATCCGCCCGGCCTTCCCGGCCGACGCCTTCACCTGGACCCGCCGGAAGGTCGCCGCCGAACTCCAATCCGACCGCGACGACCCGGCCTTCCGCGCCGACCTGATCTTCCGGGGGCTCGTCTACGGCGACCACCCGTACGCCAGGGACCCGAGGGGGGCGGCCCGCGACATCGCCCGCCTGACCCGCGACGACGTCCTCGACCACCACCGCCGCTACTTCGCCCCGGCCAACGCCTTCCTCGTGGCGGTCGGCGACTTCGACCCGAAGAAGCTCCAGGCCGCCGTGAAGGCCCGGTTCGGCGAATGGTCGAGCATCGCCGAGGCCCCGCCCGCCACCCCCCGGGTGATCCGAGGGAGGCGGCCCAAGGTCCGCCGGGTTGCGTCGGCGGGAGAGCAGGTCCACATCCTCCTCGGCCACCTCGGGATTCCCCGGAATCACCCCGACTTCGACGCCCTGGCCGTGGCCGACCACATCCTCGGCAGCGGCCCGGGGTTCACCGATCGGCTCAGCCGGGTGATCCGCGACGAGCTCGGCCTGGCCTACTCCGTCGGCGGCGGGATGACCGACTCGGCCGACATCGAGCCCGGCCTGTTCCGGATCTACCTCGGCACCGGCCCCGACGAGGCCGACCTCGCCGTCGCCGCCGCCCTGGAGCAGGTCCGCATCCTCCACGAAGGCCAGTTCAGCGACGACGAGGTCCACCGGGCCCGGCAGTACCTGGCCGGCTCCTGGGTCTTCGACTACCAGACCGTCGAGCAGCGGGCCGAGCGGCTCCTGGAGCTGGAGCGGTGGGGCCTGGCGCTCGACGAGCCGATCCGCTGGCCCGACCGGATCGCCCGGGTCACCCCCCGCCAGGTCCGCCGGGCGGCCCGGGCCCACGTCGACCCCGCCGCCCTGGTCCGGGTCGAATACGGGCCGATCCGGAGGCGCTCCCGGGGCCGGGACGCCGAGTGCGCCTGAGCCAGCCGGCCCGACGTTAGGCCCGGTTTGCGAACGACTTGCGAAAATCGAGCGTCCACCCATCCCGTCCTTGACAGGGCCGGCCCGGATCTCCTACCATCGGGAGATTCGGCCATGCGTCCCGGCCGTCCCGGTCCCGGCAGCCGTCCCCGCCGACCGGCCGACCTGCCTCCCCCCGATCCTCCGAGAGAGAAAGTTCCATGCGGATTGCCCTGGACGCCATGGGGGGCGACCACGCCCCCGGTCCGATCGTGCTTGGCGCCTTGGACGCGGTCCGCGACCGGCCCGACCTGACCGTGCTCCTCGTCGGCGACGAGGCGGCGATCGGGGCGGAGCTGGCCTCCGTCGACGCCTCGGACCGCGAGCGCCTGCCGATCGTCCACGCCAGCCAGGTCATCGGCATGGAGGAGAAGCCGGTCGAGGCCCTCCGCAAGAAGCGCGACAACTCGATCTCGAAGTGCTGGGGCCTGCTCGCCGCCGGCGAGGCCCACGCCGTCGTCTCCGCCGGCAACACCGGCGCGATGGTCGCCTCGTCCTTGATGAACGCCAAGATGTTCCTGCCCGGCGTCCGCCGGCCGGGGATCGCGGCGATCTTCCCGTCGCACCGCGGCCCGATCGTGATCATCGACGTCGGCGCCAACATGAACCCCAAGGCCGAGGACCTGTACCAGTACGGGATCATGGGCTCGATCTACGCCGAGCACGTCCTCGGGATCGCCGAGCCCAAGATCGGCCTGATGAACGTCGGCTCCGAGGACGACAAGGGGACCGACCTGATCCGGACCACCCGGGCCCTCTTCCAGGACGGCCCGCACGCCGCTCGGTTCGTCGGCAACGTCGAAGGCCGCGACATCTACGAGGGGCACGCCCGGGTCATCGTCTGCGAGGGGTTCGTCGGCAACGTCCTGCTCAAGGCCGGCGAGGGGGCCGTCGAGTTCCTCTTCACCGCATTGAAGCAGGAGCTGGGCCGGCTCCTGCCCGAGCTCGGGCCCGAGGTCGCCTCGAAGCTCGGGGCGTCGTTCAAGGAGCTGAAGACCCGGTTCGAGTACCAGGAGTTCGGCGGCGGCCCGCTCCTGGGCCTCCGCGGCGCCTGCATCATCTGCCACGGCTCCTCGGGGGCCCGGGCGATCAAGAACGCGATCCGGGTCGCCGCCACGATGGCCGACGAGAAGGTCAACCGCGAGCTCGCCACCCAGCTCGCCGCCAGCCTCGGCGCGTTGCCCGAGGCCTGAGCGTTCGCTAAGATGAGCATCGGCCGACCTCGGGCGACCCCCGAGGCCGGTCGACGCGTCGCGAACGGTCCCCCCCTCGGCCCCATCGAAGACCCTCCGCCGATGCCCAAGATCGCCTTCCTCTTCCCCGGCCAGGGCGCGCAGGTCGTCGGCATGGGTCGCGCCCTCTACGACGAGGTCCCGGCCGCCCGGGCCCTCTTCGACCGGGCCGGCGAGATCCTCGGCTTCGACCTCAAGGAGGTCTGCGTCGCCGGGCCGGCCGAGGCCCTGGAGGCGACCGACGTCAGCCAGCCGGCGATCTACGTCGCCAGCCTGGCGGCCCTGGAGGGCCTCAAGCTGACCCAGCCCGAGGTGGTCGCGGCCTGCGAGGGGGCGGCCGGCCTGAGCCTGGGGGAATACACGGCGCTGGCCTTCGCCGGGTCGCTCGACTTCGAGGCCGGCCTCAAGGTCGTCCGCCGCCGGGGGGAGGCGATGCAGGCCGCCGCCCTGGCCACGCCGAGCGGGATGACCAGCATCATCGGCCTCGACGAGGCGGGCGTCGACGAGCTTTGCCGGAAGGTCGAGCCCCACGGCCGGCTCTGGAAGGCGAACCTGCTCGGGCCGGGCAACATCGTCGTCTCCGGCGAGCTCGCCGCCCTCGGGCAGGTCGACGCCGAGGCGACCCTGCTCGGCGCCGGGCGGGTCGTCCCCTTGAAGGTCGCCGGCGCCTTCCACTGCCCCCTGATGCACCCGGCCGACGAGCAACTGGCCGAGGTCCTGGCCTCGACCGACATCGCCCCGCCCCGGGTCCCGGTCTACTCCAACGTCGACGCCGGCACCCACTCCACGGCGGAGGACCTGCGCAAGACCCTCGTGGCCCAGGTGATCCAGGGCGTCCGGTGGGACGACTCGATCCGGCGGATGATCGCCGACGGCTTCGACACGTTCTACGAGATCGGCCCCGGCCGGGTCCTCACCGGCCTGCTCAAGCGGATCGACCGCAAGGTCCCCTGCACGCCGGTGCCGGCCCGCTGAGCGGTTCTGGCGTTGCCGTCCTGCCCGGCCCGACGTTATAACCGGGCCGAAGGGCCAAGGCGCGTCGCCGCCCGATCGCGTTTCGCAAGGACGTTCCCACCATGGCCGATGCCGAGAAGATCAAGCCCGCGGGCATCCAGGTGGACTTGACCGGCCAGGTCGCGCTGGTCACCGGCGCCTCGCGCGGGATCGGCCGGGCGATCGCGGTCCAACTCGCCCGCTCCGGCGCGGCCGTCGCCGGCATCGCCCGGACCGTCGAGGGGATGCAGGGGACGCTCGAAGCGATCCGCGAGGCCGGCGGGACCGCCGAAGGGTTCGCCGCGAATGTGGCCGACTCCGCCGACGTCGCCCGGGTCATCGAGGAGATCGAGGCGAGATTCCCCAAGATCCACGTCCTGGTCAACAATGCGGGCGTCACCCGCGACGGCCTGATGCTCCGGATGGAGGACCAGGCCTGGCAGGAGGTGATCGATACGAACCTCAAGGGGACGTTCCTCTTCTGCCGGGCCCTGGGCGCGATCATGATGCGGCAGCGGTACGGCCGGATCATCAACATCACCAGCGTCTCCGGCCTGATGGGCAACCCCGGGCAGGCGAACTACTCGGCGAGCAAGGCCGGCGTGATCGGCTTCACCAAGACCATCGCCCGCGAGCTGGCCTCGCGCGGGATCACGGTCAACGCCGTCGCCCCGGGGTTCATCACGACCGACATGACCAACGTCCTGCCCGAGAAGATCAAGGCCGAGGTCAAGGAGCGGGTGCCGGTCCGCCGGCTGGGCGAGCCCGAGGACATCGCCGACCTCGTGGCCTACCTGGCCAGCCCCTCCGCCGGCTACATCACCGGCCAGGTGATCGCCGTCGACGGCGGGATGACGGCCTGATTCGCGGCCCCGGGCGGCCCTCGGGGTTTCGCCCGGGGAAGCGGTAGACAATTCCGGCAAGGGTTGCTAACTTGGGCGCTTCGTCGTGGCCCTATTGCACTTGAGTTCATGCCTCGGGGCCTCGACAGCCGACCTGATGAAGCCAGATGGTTCCTTCGCGCGTCATCGGCTCGGGCCGGTGGTCGTCGCCTCGGATTGGCCCGATCGCTCATAGCCGACGCGATCCCCCGCGATTTCCAACGCCGGCTCGCCACGACCCGCCCGGGTCGGCGTCCGGCCTCGACGGGGGCCGTGTGAGGAGGTTCGCCCGTGTCAGTGGAAGAACGCGTGATCGAGATCGTCAGCGAGCAGATGGGTGTGGCCAAGGACCAGGTGACCCGCGAAACCTCCTTCGTCAACGACCTCGGGGCCGACTCGCTCGACACCGTCGAGCTCGTGATGGAATTCGAAGAGGAATTCGACATCACCATCCCCGACGAGGAGGCCGAGAAGATCCAGACCGTCGGCCAGGCCATCCACTATATCGAGGAACATAGCAAGTAATGCCACGCCGAGTCGTGATCACGGGCATGGGGGTCGTCAGCGGGCTGGGCGACACGCTGGACCAGTTCTGGTCGGGCCTGTGCGAAGGTCGGAGCGGGGTCAGCAACCTGACCCTCTTCGACACGACCCACTTCAAGGTCCACTTCGGCGGCCAGGTCCACGACTGGGATGCCGATGCCCGCTTCGGCCACAAGGAGGCGAAGCGGCTCGATCGCTTCGCGCAGTTCGCGATGGCGGGGGCGATCTCGGCCGTCGCCGACTCCGGCATCGACTTCGCCGCCTACCCGCCGGAGAACTGCGGGGTCGTGATCGGCTCGGGGATCGGCGGGCTCACCGAGTTCGAGACCGGGCACGAGACGATGCTCACCAAGGGGCCGTCGAAGATCAGCCCCTTCACCATCCCCAAGCTGATGGTCAACGCCGGCAGCGGCCAGGTCTCGATCCGCTGGGGCCTCAAGGGGGTCAATAGCGCCATCGCGACCGCCTGCGCCTCGTCCAACAACGCCATCGGCGACGCCTTCAAGTACATCCAGCGCGGCTATGCCGACATCATGATCACCGGCGGGTCCGAGGCGGCGATCACCCGGATGGGCCTCGGCGGGTTCGCCGCCATGCGGGCCCTCTCGACCCGGAACGACGAGCCCACCCGCGCCAGCCGCCCCTTCGACCGCGACCGCGACGGGTTCGTCCTGGCCGAAGGGGCCGGCATCCTCGTGATCGAGGCCGAGGAGATCGCCCTGGCCCGCGGGGCCCGGATCTATGCCGAGCTGCTCGGCTACGGGATGTCGGCCGACGGCTTGCACATCACCGCCCCCGACGAGGAAGGCCGGGGGGCCCGCCGGGCGATGGAACTTTGCCTGGCCGACGCCAGGTGCCCGACCGACTCCGTCGACTACATCAACATGCACGGCACCAGCACCGGCCTGGGGGACCTGGCCGAGACCAAGGCGATCAAGGCCACCTTCGGCCCGCTGGCCAAGAAGCTCCAGCTTTCGAGCACCAAGAGCCACCTCGGCCACCTGCTCGGGGCCTCCGGCGGCGTCGAGCTGATCGCCTGCGCCCTGGCGATCCGCGACGGCGTGCTCCCCCCGACGATCAACCTGGACAACCCCGACCCCGAATGCGACCTGGATTACATCCCCAACGTCGCCCGAGAGGTCCGGGTCGACCACGTGATGTCCAACAGCTTCGGCTTCGGCGGCCACAACGCCAGCCTCTTGATCGGCCGCTACGATAAGTAAGGCCCGCTGCTCGACCCTCTGTTGAGCCCGAAGACGACAGCGAGGAGCATGGCTGATGGACGCCAAGAGCATCGGGGCCTGGCGACGGGCCCGACCCTTTCGGCCGTTCGTGCTCCATCTCGATTCGGGCGAAACCTTCGAGGTAGCCCACCCGGAAAACCTCGGCTTCTCGCCCGACACACCGGTCCTGATCATCTGGGGCGGACCCGAAGGCGTGACCATGATCGACGTCGACGCCATCTCCGCCATCACTCATCGCAAGAGCCCCTCGGGCAAGGGCAAGGTCGATTAACGGCACCCTCCTCGAACCCAGTGGCCAACGACGATCGAAGTCGTTATCGAGGTCGATTGCCGCAACGACCCTCCTCGGGAAATCGCAACTTATGAGTTCGCTCCCCTTCGACCTGATGGGGGATCGCCCCCCCGCCGCCCCGCTCTCGGCGGCGGAGATCAAGCGCTACGCCCGCCACCTGATCATGCCCGAGGTGGCGATGGAGGGGCAGCAGCGGCTCAAGGCCGCCCGGGTGCTCTGCATCGGGGCCGGCGGCCTCGGCTCCCCCTTCGCCCTCTACATCGCCGCCGCGGGCGTCGGCACGATCGGCCTGGTCGACTTCGACGTCGTCGACGTCTCCAACCTCCAGCGGCAGATCCTCCACACGACCGCCGACGTCGGCCGGCCCAAGATCGACAGCGCCGAGGACAAGCTCCGGGCGCTCAACCCCGACCTCGTCGTCCGCCGCTACCCGCACCCGATCGACAGCTCCAACGCGCTGGAGATCTTCGCCGAGTACGACGTGATCGTCGACGGGACCGACAACTTCGCGACCCGCTACCTCGTCAACGACGCCTGCGTCCTGCTGGGCAAGCCCAACGTCTACGGCTCGATCTTCCGGTTCGACGGCCAGGCCTCGGTCTTCTTCCCGCCCCACGGCCCGTGCTATCGCTGCCTCTACCCCGAGCCGCCGCCGCCCGACCTCGTGCCCAACTGCGCCGAAGGGGGGGTCCTTGGGATCTTGCCGGGGATGATCGGCGTGGTCCAGGCGACGGAGACGGTCAAGCTGATCCTCGGGACCGGCCGGACGATGATCGGCCGCCTCCTGCTCTACGACGCCCTCGACATGTCGTTCCGCGAGATGAAGGTCCGCAAGAACCCCAGGTGCCCGATCTGCGGGCCCGAGCCGACGATCACCGCCCTGATCGACTACGAGGAGTTCTGCGGCCTCCGCGGCGTCGAAGCCGCCCCGGCCGCGTCCTCGAACGGCGAGGTCACCCCGCTCGAACTCAAGGCGATGATCGACCGGGGCGAGGCGCCGAAGATCCTCGACGTCCGCAACCCCGAGGAGATCACGATCTGCCGGATCGCCGGCTCGACCGTGATCCCGCTGCCCGAGCTTGCGGAACGCTTGGGCGAGCTCGACCCGTCGGTCCCGATGGTCGTCCACTGCAAGAGCGGGGCTCGGAGCGCCAAGGCGGTCGCCCTGATGGAAGGGGCCGGGTTCCACCACCTGAGCAACCTCCAGGGCGGCATCCTCGCCTGGATCGAGCAGGTCGATCCGAGCCTGCCCAGCTATTGACGGGTCCGGGTGATCCCGTCCGGGTTGGTCGGGATCAGCTCGACCGCCGGCCTCCTCGGCAGCGGCATCGCGTCGTACTCGGCGCGGAACGCCGGCGGGTACGGGTCGACGACCGGCGGCGGCTCGGCCAGCTCCTTGGCGAAGACGCCGGAGTCGAACGGCGTGACGCTGGCGTGGAAACAAAGCCCTCGATGGACCACATGATAGAGCGCCATGGCCCGGCATTGCGCGGCCAGGGCCCGATGGGCCTCCAGCCTCCGATCCCACTGGTCGCTCGGGCCATGGACGATCGGGAAGAAATCGTCCGGGTCGGGGTGGAGCCAGTGGGAGACTTCGGCGAGGCTCCGACGCTCGAGGTCCGACGCGTCGCGGACCTTCTCGACGTCTCGCCACCGATGGATGGCCATCGTGGCGACCCCCATCGCCGCATCGTAGTCGGCCGAGCATCGCCGCCAGGCGGGGATCTGGGCCTGATGCCACGCCAGCAACGCGGTGTACCGCGCCACATGATCGGCCTGCCTCTGCTGCTGGGCGGCCGCCAGCCGGGCCTTGCGAAGGACCTGGACCTCGAAGATCCCGAGGCCCAGGGCAATCAGGGCGATGGCAATCATCAGCGTGCGGAGCGAGATTCGCCGGGACACGGCCGACCTCCCCGGGCTTGAAGGGCTTGTTGATCCATCAAATCAGAGTCCCCCCGCCCCCGCCAGGCTTGGGCTTGAGGGAATTTTGACAATCGGCTAGAAACCGGCGTCCGCATCGCCCCTCAAATGATCACCCGCCAGCCCGGCAAGGAGGCCCCTGGCATGAAACGCCGCTCGCTGCTGCTGCTCCCCTGGTTCGCGCTGGCCGGGCGGGCCTTCGGCCAGGACTCTCCCAGGCGGACCAAGTCGTCGACGCCCAAGGCCCGGCGGGTCTCGGACGACGAGGACGAGGGGCCGTCGCCGCCCGACCGGCGGTCGAAGGCGGCCGAGCCGGCCCGGGTCGACAACCCGGCCGACGTCGGGGCCGAGGCGGGCCAGGGCGAGGGGGTCCCGGCGAACTTCCCGAACCAGGCCGGGTTCGAGTGGAAGACGTTCCCGATCGCCGCCTACACCGCGCTGAGCCCGAACGCGGCCAGCCCGCAGACGGCGATCATCGACTGGATCTTGCGGAGGACCACGCCGGCCCCCTGGCACGGCGATAAGGTGGCCGTGCTCTGCGCCAGCCGGACCTCGATCCGGGCGTATAACAGCCCCAAGGTCCTCAAGGACGTGGCCGAGGTCGTCGACCGGTTCGTCGATTCGACGGCGGACGTCCTGACCGTCCGGGTCCGGTTCCTCTCCGCCCCCGACTCGCGGTGGCGGTACACGACGAACCGGCTCCTGACCCCCGTCGGCGGCGGGCCGCAGGGCCAGCAGATCTGGCACACCACCACCGCCAACGCCGAGATGGTCGTCGCCCAGATGTCGATCTGGCCCGGCTTCAAGAACGTCGGCGAGACTCAGGTCGACGTGCTCAACGGCCAGACGCTCAAGTTCCCGCAACTGGAGAAGAAGCCGTTCACCGCCTCGGTCCAGCGCGAGGGGGCGGTCGGGGTCGGCTACCAGCCCAAGGTCGAGAACCTCGAAGAGGGCATCGTCCTTCGGATCAGCCCCCTGCTGAGCTACGAGGGGGATTCGCTCGACGCGGCGATCGAGCTGTCGACCAACCTGGTCCGCAAGCTCCACCAGGTCAAGGTCCTCTCGGCCCGCGAGGTCGGCACCGGCGAGCTGACGATCGACGTGCCCGAGGTGTCCGAGACCCGGCTCAACCAGCCGATCAAGAACTGGCCGCTCGGCCAGGCCCTGGTGATCTCGACCGGGGTCCAGCCCGGCCTCCTGCTCGACAAGGGGGGCTTCCTCAACATGAAGATCCCCGGCACCACGCCCTCGGCCACCGAGACCGTCATCGTGATCAACGTCGAGGTCTCGAACAAGAAGGGCCAGGCCCGCAATCGCCCGACCTGACGCCGAGGGTACGGCCCCCGCCCGGGCCGCCATTCAACCGAAGGTCGAATGTCCTTATTTCTCCCTACGGGCCTTCGGCATCCCCTTGCTGTTCTTCGAATAGAAGAGGTCGTAATAGGCATCCACTCGGTCGATGATCTCGTCCACCGCCGCGTCGTTCAGGGGGCGGCAGTCTGCTTCTTCATGCGTCCGAAGCTCGCATCCGCCGTCGACAGAGATTAACGGCTCGTTCGTCCAGGTATACCAGCCTGCATCATCCTCCATCGTGTAGAAGAAAACCGCAACTGGAAAGGGAAACGGCCCGTAACGTAGCATCTTCCGCATGCTCGGCCTGAGAACCATGCTGGCGTGCTCGGCGGTGACTTTGGCCCAAACACCCTTCAGTTCCACCCCAAGTTGTCGAAGCCCTGCCTTGTCTTGGTGGGCGATCGTGGCGATCAAGTCGATCCCGAAATCCTCGGTCACCTCTTGGATCGACACGTCCTCTCGTCGCGTCAAGAGGACCGTTGCCGAAGCTCTGATACGCGCCCCGATGAGTCGGGCCTGCTGTGCGGTATTCTGGGCCATGTCCTCCGCTCCCATCAGACGAACGCGGAAGTCTTCGAAGCCGCGATCTTCCCGAACGTCTTCCAGCACGCCACGACCTCATCCCTGAGAATTCTGAGCGTTCCGCAATCAAGCGGATGGGTCGAAGGCATGGTGGAGATCCTCCCCGACAGATCGCCATGAATGGAAAGAATATATGATTTTTCGGTTGGTTCGTCGACGCCGATGAGGTACGTCGGGATTGGGCAACGGACCATCTTTTGCACGTCGGACGCCTTCAAGGCAACTTTGAGGTCAATCGTCCCTCTGGTATAGCCTTGCTTCGTCGATTTCACCTGGGCAAAGAAGTAGAGCGGGCCAGGACCCGCACCGAGCAATTCGACCAGGAAATCATATGTGGGACATTTCTCCGAGAAAATGAGGGTCGAAGTAGGGTTCTGGCCTTCCGCAGAAGCTCATCAAGTTCTTCGTGGCGATCGCTTCGCCTCGTTTACCGATGTAATCCCGGCCGATCACCTTCTTCGCCACGCCGAATTCCTTTCGGTTCAAGCCGACCCTCTCGACTATTTCACCACCAGAAGATCATGCGGACAAGCCGTCCTCCGAACGATCCGGCGTGAGGCCCAAGTCCTCGGTCCGTCGATCGGCTTCTCCGGGGGCCTGATCCGCCAAGGGCCACCCCGTTCATCGGAAGCCTCCGACCCGATCCGCCCTTTGAGGGCTCGTCATCGGATCGCCCCGTGGTTATAAAGGGCGTTAGCCCCGGACCTGCCCTCCGAGCTTCGAGACTCGCCTCATGCGCCTTCCCGATTCCGGCCCCGCGCTCGCCCCGAGGTCCGGGCGACGGCTGTTCGCGTCGCTCCGGAGCCCGTATTTCGCGCTGGTCGTGCTGTTCTGCATGAACCTGCTGAATTACGTGGACCGCTACGTCTTCTTCTCGACGGGGCCGGTGATCTCGCGGGAGCTGCACTTCAGCGACACCCAGTTCGGCTTTTTGAGCGTGTCGTTCATGGTGGTGTACACGATCGTGTCGCCCTTGATGGGCGTCCTGGGGGACCGGTACAGCCGGCGCCGGCTGCTCTCGTTCGGGGTGGCGCTCTGGAGCGTGGCGACGGTCGGGACGGCGTTCGCCCGCGGGTTCAACGACATGTTCTTCTGGCGGGCCCTGCTCGGGATCGGCGAGGCCAGCTACGGGATCATCGCGCCGGCCCTGCTCGCCGACCTGTTCCCGCCCAGGCACCGGGGGCGGGTCATGGGGTTGTACTACCTGGCCCTGCCGGTCGGGGGGGCGATCGGCTACGGGATCGGCGGCTACTTCGCGCAGAACACCGACTGGCGGCATGCCTTCTGGGTCGTCGGGATTCCCGGGCTGGCCGCCGCCGTGGCCGGCCTGCTGATGCACGACCCGGGCCGGGGGGCCTCCGAGGGGAAGGCGGCGGGCCGGGGGGATCGGCCGGCCCTGGCCGATTACCTGTCGATCTTCCGGACGCCAAGCTTCGTCTACAACACCGCGGGCCAGGCCGCCGTGACCTTCGCGCTCGGGGCGTATGCGGTCTGGGCGGCGACTTTCTACCAGCGGGTCCGGGGGATGGACGGCCAGCAGGCGGGGCTGACCCTGGGCGCCCTGACCGCCCTGGCCGGGCTGATCGGGATCGCCCTGGGGACCTGGGGGGCCGACGCCCTGCTCAAGGTGACCCGGCGGGCCTACCTGATCTGGCCGGGCCTGGCCGTGGCCGTGGCCGTGCCGGCGATCTTCCTGGCGATCATCGACCCGGACCGGACGACCTCGCTGATCCTCCTGTTCGTGGCGTCGGTGATGATGGCCTCGGTCCTCGGGCCGAGCAACACCGTGACCGCCAACGTGGTCCCGGCCAACCGGCGGGCGGCCGGCTATGCCCTGTGCATCTTCCTGGTCCACCTGTTCGGCGACATCAGTTCCCCGCTGCTGATCGGCTACGTGTCCGAACTCTTCGGCAAGCCGAGCATCGCCGGGTCGAGCGTGGGGACCTTCCTGACCTCGATCGGGGCGAAGATCACCCCGTCGCCGCACGGGCCGACCAACCTGACCGTCGGCATGCTCTCGGTCGTGCCGATGCTCGCCCTGGGGAGCCTGTTCTACCTCCGGGGGGCCCGCCACCTCGCCGCCGACCAGGACCGGGCCCGGGCCGAAGGGGGCGACGGGCCGGCCGCCGGCTTCGTCGGCCACTGACCCGGTCGGACGCTCGGGTCAGAGCGTCTTGAGGTACTCGATCAGGTCGGCCCGGGCGGCGTCGGTCAGGCGGTCGCCGTAGGTGTGGCCGCCGTTCCCGAGGCCGAACCGGGACGAGTCGAACAGGGCATGCCGACGCTCGACCGGGCCGGCGGGGTCGCCCGAGGCCGCGGGGACCTCGTGCTTCCAGCCGACGGCCGCCTGATCATAGTGGGCGAAGTCGGTCGAGGGGGGCCGGTAGAACCGGGACGGCCGGTCGGCCGAACGGAGCAGGGCGGCCAGGGTCGGGATCGAGCCGTTGTGCAGATAGGGGGCGCTGGCCCAGATCCCGTCGAGCGGCGGCGCCTGATAGCCGACCATGACCGGGTCGACCTGCGACTCGTCGCCGAACCAGGTCGCGTTGTAATGCGCGACGAATCGGTCCGAGATCCCGACGGCCCGTGCCGGGTCGGTGCCGATCTCCTTCAGCTCGACGACCCGGCTGGGATACTCGGCCTTAGGGCCGTACGTCCCGTGGCACTTGGCGCAGTTCTCGACGAAGGTCGCCCGGCCCCGCTCGGCCCTGGCGGCGTCGACCGGGAAGGGATACCTGGGAGCCTGGATCGACTTGAGGTAGCTCTGGATGTCGCGGAAGGTCGGTTCGAGCTGCTTGAGCTGTTCCAGGCTCTTCTCGCCGAGGACGAACTGCATGTTGGTCCGGACCGAGTCGGCGTCGGTCCGGCCGTCGTAGTACATCGTCGCCTTCTTGGCGAGGATCCACCAGGGCGGGGTGTCCAGCTCGGGGATGTTGGCCCCCGTCTGGAGGGGGATGAAGCGCCTCGACAGGTCGGCGTTGCGGAGGCTCAGGAGGAAGACCGAGAACATCCCGGCGTTGACGGTCCCCCTCGACGAGTTGACCACGAACGGCAGCGAGGGGAAGAACCGCTTCTCGACCTTCGCCATGTCGTGGAAGAGCAGGTCGATGTCGAGCTGGCTGTTGCCCAGGCCGACGTAGCTCGTCCCGCCGATCGACCCGCCGTGGCAGGCCATGCAGTCGACCACGATCCCGGCCCGGGTCCCGTCCGGCTTGGTGCCCCTGCGGAGGCCGAGGGGGAGGCCGTCGTTGGGGTAGGGGGCGGGGCTCAGGCCGTACCGGCGATTGAAGGCCGCGGCATACGCCTCGGGCTCGCGTTCGGGGTCGGGGCTGGGCTCGCCCCAGACCTTGGCGACGTCTCGATACGTCTCGGCCTTCCAGCTCGGCTTGAGGAAGCTGGTCGTCGTCAGGGCGATCCGGCCGCGCTCGGTCGAGTCGGGGTCGACCTCGCCCCCCTCGGCCGTCGCCGCGAGGCTCAGCCCGACCAAGGCCGCCCCCAGGGCCGGCAGCGTGCGATGAATCCCAGCCATCATATCCCTCTCCCCCTCGTGATCGACGCCCGGAGGGCCGGTGCATGCGCCCACCCCTTCTGTTATAGGCGCGGGGCGGGGCGGAGGGAATGTCCGGGTCGGTCGGCCGGGCCGATCTCTCCCCGTTCGATCAAGGGGGGTCATACCCGCCGGGATGCCAGGGGTGGCAGCGGGCGAGGCGACGGGCCCCCTTGCCGAGGCCCGCGAGCAGGCCGTACTTGCGGACGGCGGCGACCAGGTATCGGCTGCAAGTCGGCTCGAACCGGCAGGTCGGGCCCAGGAGCGGGCTCAGGGTGATTTGGTAGACCCGGACCGATCCGCAGAGGATCGCGATGAGGGCTTGCTCGGCGGCCCGGGCCGAGGCGCGGATCACGGGGCCTTCGCGGCGATCGGGCCGAGCCGGCGGGCGACCGCCCGGGCCAGCGCGGGGAGCGATCGCCGGGCCTGCTCGAAGGTCAGGCCGGCCCCTCGCGGGACGACCACGAGGTCGACGCCGGCCGGTAGCTCCCCTTTGCTCAGGCGGAACGCCTCGCGGACGAGCCGCTTGAAGCGGTTGCGGTCGCTCGCCTTGCGGATCTTCCGCTTCGAGGCCGAGATCCCCAGTCGGGCGTGGGCCAGGCCGTTCTCGACCCCGTAGACGATCAGGGCGCCGTCGGACGCCGACCGCTTCCGCTCGAAGGCCCGGCGGAAGACGGCGGGGTCGAGGATCCGCTCATGGGGTCGGAACCGTTCCGAGGGCATGGGGGCGATCCGATCGATCATGGAAGGTTCAGCGGTCCGGCTTCTCGTCGGTCCCGAGGGGAGGGATGATCTTGGGCACCGGGAGGTTCGCCCGGAGGACCCGCCCCCGGCGGATCAGGTGCCAGAGGGTGAGCAGGCCGAGCACCACGGTCGCCGCCAGGCCCCAGCCGAGCAGGGGGACCAGGGCCCGGCCGATCCTCCGCCGGTCCTCGGGCTTGAGGTCGGGCCGCTCCAGGAGCGGCCGGGGGTCGCGGCCGGGCCGCCTCGGCTCGGGCTCGGGCTCAGACATCGGGGCCGGGCCCCTGGTCGTCGTCGCCCGCGTCGAGCGTGGCCCGGAGGTCGCGGGCCAGGCGGTCGAGGTGGGCGTGGGTGGCGTCGATCTGCTCGCGGAGCCGGAGGATCACCTCGACGCCGGCGAGGTTAATGCCAAGGTCGCGCTGGAAGGTGACGATGGTCCAGGCCCTGCGGATCTCCGCCGGGCCGTAGCCTTCGAGGTCGCCGTCGCGGACCGCCCGGATCAGCCCCCGCCCCTCGTAGCGGAGCAGGGTCCGGGTCGAGATCGAGAACTCGCGGGCGACCTGGTCTCGGGGGTAGATCGATGGGGTCATGTCCGGTCGACCTCGCTCACCAGAGCCCTTCGCGGGGGCTGGACGGGTTGCGTTCGGCGAACTGCTCGATCAAGGCCCGGCTCTCGGCGTCGACCCCCTTGGGGACGACGACCCTGGGGACGACGTAGAGGTCCCCCTCGGGATGCCCTTTGGAGGCCGGCACGCCCTGGCCCCGGAGCCTGAGCCGCTGGCCCGAGCCGGTCCCGGCGGGGATGGTCATGGTCCGGTGGCCGTCGAGGGTCGGCACCTCGACCTTGGCGCCGAGGACGGCCTCGGCCAGCGAGATCGGCACCTCGACCGACAGGTCGCGGCCGTCCCTCAGGAAGTAGGGGTGGGGGTCGACGCCGACGGTGAGGATCAGGTCGACCTGGCCCGAGGCGTCGCCCTGTCCCTTGAGCCGGAGCTTGGCCCCGGCCTGGATGCCCGCCGGGATCTTGACGACCTTGGTCTCGCGCCGGCCGTTGTCGCGCTCGAACTCGATGGTCGTCTCGCCCCCGCGGATGGCGGTCAGGAACGGCACGTCGATGGCGGCCTCGGCCGCCTCGGGCTCGGCGGGGCTCGGCCGGCGCCGGCCGCCGGGGTTGCCCCGCATCCGCGAGATCAGGTCGTCGAAGATCCCCCCGGTCGGGGACGAGCCGGCCCCGGCGCCCGGGCCGGCCCCCCCTCCCTGGCCGAAGAAGGCCCCGAGGTCGACGCCTTCGAAGTTGGGGGCGCCGCCGCCGGCCCGGGCGGCCCACTCCGAGCCGCCGGAGCGCGGCCCGTAGGAGCTGCCGGGGTCGAAGGCGGCGTGGCCGAACTGGTCGAACCGGGCCCGCTTCTCGGGGTCGGAGAGGAGGTCGTAGGCGTTCTGGACTTCCTTGAACTTGCCCTCGGACGTCTTGTCGCCGGGGTTGGCGTCGGGGTGGAACTTGCGCGCCAGCGATCGATACGCCTTCTTGATCTGATCCTGGGTGGCGGTCTTGGCCACGCCGAGGACTTCGTAATAATCTCGATCGGGCATCGCGTCCCCTCGGACCAGCCGAAGTGGGCCTTGACCGCCGGTCGGCCGGGACCGGGGCCTCATCGGCGAGAGTCTCCCCCTCAAAATCTTAACCGTCGCCGGCCCGGCGATTCAAGGAACGGAGGGGCGAAGGGGGCTCGCGGCACTCGCCGGGGGTCGACCTCGCGGTTAAGATTAGGGATCGGAGGGGCGGACCGCCGGCTTCGGGACGGAGCGACACCCAGGAGTCAAGGCGGCCCGGCACGCGATGGACCCCCAAGCCCTGATCATCCACGAGCGCCTGGCGTACTGGGCCGGGCGGCTCCGGCCGAGGTTCCGGGGCTGGCCGATCCGCTGGTCCGAGACCCGCTCGACCGCCGAGCTGGTCGAGGCCGCCGGCCGGCCGGCCTGCCCGATCCTGGTCGTGGACCTCGGCGACCGGCCGGCCCGAGGCCTGGCCGACCTCGACGCCGCCAACCAGGCCGCCCCAACCGCCCTGTCCCTGGTCCTCGACCCCGCCGACCACCCCGGGGTCGCCGCCTTCGCCCGAGAGCTGGGCGCGACCCTCGTCTTCTCCGGCCCCGTCGTCCCGCCCGCCGTCGAGGCGATCCTCGAACGCTGGCTCCCCCTGGCCCGCCGGAGGGCCGAAGGGGACGGCTGGGCCCGCCCCTCCGGCCCCGAGCCCGAGTTCTGGGAACGCCCGGAGCTTTTCGCCCTCGCCGACCGTCGCCAACGCTGATCGAGTCGAGCTGCCCCTTTCTTCCCTTCCAAGGACTTCGTTCGATGTTCGGCAAGACCAGCCTCACCGAGCAGGACGTGCTCGCCGCCCTCAAGGGGGTGAAGGACCCCGACATCCAGCGCGACCTGGTCGACCTGGGGATGATCAAGAACATCCGGATCGGCGACGGGTCGGTCACGCTCACCGTCAACCTCACCACCCCCGCCTGCCCGCTCAAGGCCAAGATCGAGGGGGACGTCCGCCAGGCCCTCGCCAGCCGCCTGGGCGACTCGCTCAAGTACACCATCGAGATGACCGCCGACGTCCGGGGCAAGGGCGTCGTCGAGAAGGGGGACATCCCCGGCGTCAAGAACGTGATCGCCGTCGGCTCGGGCAAGGGGGGGGTCGGCAAGTCGACGATGGCCGCCGCCATCGCCTACGGCCTCCAGGCCTACGGCTCCAAGGTCGGCCTGATGGACGCCGACGTGTACGGCCCGTCGATCCCCCACCTCGTCGGGGCCGAAGGCCGGCCGATGGCCGTCGGCGACCGGATCCAGCCGATCGAGGCCAACGGGCTCAAGCTGATGTCGATGGGATTCCTGCTCGAACCCGAGCGCGCCGTGATCATGCGCGGGCCGATGCTCCACGGGATCATGACCCAGTTCCTCCATCAGGTCGACTGGGGGACGCTCGACTACCTCGTGATCGACCTGCCGCCCGGCACCGGCGACGTCCCCCTGACGCTGGCCCAGGCGCTCCCGCTGACCGGGGCGGTAGTCGTCTGCACGCCGCAGGAGGTCGCGCTGCTCGACGCGGTCCGGGCGATCTCGATGTTCCGCCAGCTCAAGGTGCCCCTGCTCGGCGTGGTCGAGAACATGAGCTTCTTCGACGTCCAGGCCTACCTCCGCGAGCGAGGGGGCCCCGGCGCCCGGGACGCGGCCGCCTCGACCGCCCTGTTCGAGAAGCCGGGCGACGAGCGGGTCTACCTCTTCGGCCGAGGGGGCGTCCGCCGCAAGGCCGAGTCGATGGGCGTCCCCTTCCTCGGCGAGGTCCCGCTCAACATCCTGCTCCGCGAGAACGGCGACGAAGGCCGCCTCCGCGACAGCCTCGCCCCCGGCTCCCCCTCGCGCCCCTACCTCCTCGGCGTCGTCGAGCAGCTCGCCGCCCAGATCAGCATCCAGAACATCAAGACGCCCAAGATGCCCAAGCTCGAAATCCTCAACTGACCCGATCGGCCCCGCGTGGCCCCACCATCCAGACGTGTTGATGGTGGGGCTACGGGGACCGCTTCGGCCTCAGCCCGCCAGGTCGTCCTCGGCCAGGGTGTAGGCCAGGCAAATCCGGATGTCGGCCTCGGTCAGCTCGGGGTGCGAGCGGAGGATGTCGGCCCAGGTCTCGCCGTCGACGATCAGCGAGATGACGTGGCCGACGGTGATCCAGGTCCCCTTGATCACCGGCGAGGTCTCGGAGACGTCGAAGTCGAAGGCCAGGCGATCGCGCCAGGGGGTCGGCCCCTCGGCCGGCTCGTCCTCGGTCTCGGGATCGACTTCGGTCTCGTCCTCGTCGCCGACGGGGACGATCGGCCACTCGTTCGGGGCGATCTCCGCGAAAAGCTCGGCCTCGGCCTCGGGGCTCGCCGGCTCGGGGTTCGCTTCGGGCCGGTCGCGGAGCTTGCGGATCAGGCGGACGGTGTCGAGCGACTCGATCGCCTCCTTGACCGATCGCGCCGCGCGGTCGGCGGCCGAGGCCGAGGCTCGCTTGGGGGGGTCGATCGGGAGGACGGAGGGGTTGGCGTCGTCGAAGGCCCGGCTCGACTCGCGGTCGAGGGTCGAGCGGAGCCGCCAGGCGGCCTGGATCACGTGGTCGGTCATGACCGCTTCGAGCGGCCCCCGGGGGTTGAGGTCGCGGCGGACGTCGTCGGCGAAGGCGGCGAAGTGGGCCGCCCGGGTCGATCGATTGAGGGCTCGGGAGCGGGGGTTGGTCTTCTCGAGGGCCCCGTTCGAGGCCGACCCGGCCCGGGCGGGTCGCCGGGCCGACTGCGTCTTGATGGTGGTCGATCCGTGCGCCGAGCGTTCCATGTCCGGGCTCCCCATGTTGCTTGACGACCGATGCGCGATTCGTGCGGCCACCGTTCAAGGCGACCGCCCCAGTTCGGACGTAAACATCATCTTTTTTCGGGGGGGGGCCCGAACACAGAATCTAGGAAATCGCGCCCCGAAAGGAGAACTCGGGCCGGAAATCAGCCCACGGCGATGGTCGCACGCGAGCAAACATGTAAGGTGGGTCGAGCGCAGCGAGCCCCACCATCGAGGCGTGTTGATGGTGGGGCTCGTCCCTCGACCCACCCTACATGTTTCGAAGAGATCGATCCATGAAGGTCAGCCGCGGCGGAGGGCCCGGCCGGGCGTGACGCCGGTCGGCTCGCCGTCGAGCAGGGCGAGCACGCCGTTGACGACGACGTGGCGGACCCCCTCGGCCAGGGTCCGGCCGGCGGCGTAGGTCGAGCGGTCGGCGACGGCCTTGGGGTCGAGCAGGGCGAGGTCGGCGACGAACCCGGGGCGGACCAAGCCCCGGTCGGTCAGGCGGAACCGCCGGGCGGCGTGGGCGGCCAGGTGGGCCACGGCCTCGGGCCAGGTGTAGTCGCCGAGTTCCCGGGTGTGATGGCCGAGGTAGCGGGCGAACGCCCCCCAGCCCCTCGGGTGCGGGTGCCCGCCCCAGAAGATCCCGTCCGAGCCCGCCATGTGCGACGGGTGCCGGAGGATGGCGCGGACGTCGCCTTCGGTCCGGTCGTTGGCCCGGAAGTTGACCACGCCCACGGCGAGGTTCGAGGCCAGCAAGATCTCGCGGACGAAGTCGCCCGGCTCCAGCCCGGCCTCCGACGCCGCGTCGGTCACGGTCCGCCCCTCGGCCCAACGCCATGACGGGCTGGCCACGGCCGCCAGGTGCATCTTCTCCATCGGGAACTGCGTCGGCGCGGGGAACCACTCGGCGCGAAGCCTGGCCCGGATGGCGGGCTCGGCCAGGCGGGCGAGGGTCGGCTCGATCCCCCCCTCCTGGACCCAAGGCGGGAGCGCGACCATGCCGAGGATCGTGCTGCCGGCGAGGTACGGGTACGTGTCGTAGGTCAGGTCGAGGCCCTCGGCCAAGCCTCGGTCGATCAGGGGGAGGAGGACGTCGGCCGGGCCGTTGTAGTGCGACACGTGGGCGGCCACGCCCGAGCGGCGGGCGATCTCGCGGACCTCGTCCATGCCGACCGCCGCGTTCGCCCCGTAGGCCCTCATGTGCGTGACGTAGACCCCGTCGTCGGGGGCGATCGCCTCGCAGAGGGCGGCGATCTCGCGGGCGTCGGCGTGGCGGCTGGGCAGGTAGTCGAGCCCGGTCGAGAGGCCGAGCGCCCCGGCGTCCATCCCTTGGCGGACCAGGCGGCGCATGGCCCGGATGTCGTCGTCCTCGGCCGGCCTGGGGTCGTGGCCCATGACCTCGATCCGGACGTTGCCGTTGGGGATCAGGAAGCCGACATTGATCGCGACCCGGCGGTCGAACCGGGCGAGGTAGCCCTCGACGTCGAGCCAGTCGGCGACGACCTCGGGCGGGTCGCCGTTGAACCCGGCGGTGTACCGCCTCATGTAGTCGAGGGTCGAGGCCGAGCCGGGGGCGAACGAGCAGCCGTCCTGGCCGATGATGTAGGTCGTCACCCCCTGCCGGAGCGCGGGCAGGTGGACCGGGTCGGCCAGGAGCATCAGGTCGCCGTGGACGTGGGCGTCGATGAACCCGGGGACGACGAGGAGCCCTTCGGCGTCGATCGTCCGCCGAGCTTGGGCGCCCGACAGGTTGCCGACGGCGGCGATCATCATGTCCAGGACCGCGACGTCGGCCCGGAAGGCGGGGCCGCCGGTGCCGTCGACCACCCACCCCCCCCTGGCGATCAGGTCAAATTCCAAGGGCGGTGTCCTCGGGGCTGGGCTTGGGCTTCTTCGGGGGATTGTCGATCTGCTCCCAGAGATACCACATCGCGATCGTCCGGTAAGGGCGCCACCCTTCGGTCAGGGCCCGACATTCCTGGGCGTTGGGCAGCTCGTCGAGCCCGTAGAACGACCGGAGCCCGACCCGGATGCCGAGGTCGCCGACCGAGAGCACGTCCTGTCGGCCGAGGGCGAAGATCAGGAACATCTCGACCGTCCAGGGGCCGATGCCCTTGATCGCGGTCAGGGCCGCGGCGATCGCCTCGTCCTCCCAGGCGTGGACCTCGTCGAGCGGCAATGCCCCTTCGGAGGCGGCCCTGGCCAGGTTGAGGACATAGCGGGCCTTCACGCCCGAGAGGCCGACGCCGCGCAGGCCCTCCTCGCCGACGGCCAGGATCGGCCCCGGCTGGTGGGGCTCGCCGACGAGCTCGGAGAGCCTCCGGGCGATCGACGAGGCGGCTTTGGACGAGATCTGCTGGCCGATGATCGCGCGGACGATCGTGCCGAACCGGTCGGCCCGGGGCGTGAGCCGGCAGGGGCCGACCGCGTCGATGATCGCCTCCCACTTCGGGTCGAGGGCCCGGAGGTGCGCGACCCCGTCGGCCCAGGGGTCGACCGCCTCGTGCGCCCCCGCCACGATGATCCGCTCCTCCCCGGGCGGCGGCTTGATCTTCGGCTTCGGCACGGCTCCCTCCGAGTTCAGGACCGCGAGGCGATCGCCCGGGCCAGGGGGTGGACAACCCTGGGGACGACCTGGGTCCGCATGATCTCCTCGCCGATCTCGCGCTGGTTGCGGAACGAGTCGAGGAACGACCGATCCGGCCCGTTGCCCCAGTACTGGCGGATGGTGAAGTAGACGCTGATCTGGTCGTCGGGGAACTCGCCGGTCCGGACCTGGAAGGCGTTGGTCCGGGTCTCGACCGAGAGCCGGCTCTGGAGCCGGCACGACTCGTCGAGGGCCAGGGTGATCGACGGCTCGAAGTTGAGGACCCGGGCCCTGGGGACCTCCACCAGCCCCTCGAACGCCGAGCCGACGCCGAGGGCCTCGGCGACGACCTCGTCGTGGTTCCCCTCGTAATCGAAGTCGAAGCCGAACATCACGTCGAGCGCCTCGCAGTCGAGCACGCTGATCGTCAGCAGGTGCGGCGCCAGCTCCAACACCAATTCGTGCTGGGCGTAGGCCGCCTCCAGGGTCTCGGGGTTGACGTGCCCCGAGGTCAGCCGGCGGGCCTCGATCGCCAGGCAGCGGTACGACTCCTGCTCCTTGTCCCCTTCGAGCACGAGGTCGCCGTCCTCGCGGGTGAAGAAGTTCCGGAGGTCGGGGAACCGCTTCTTCATCTGCTCGAAGAAGTGGAGCACGGTGTCGCGGCTGGTCGGCAGCTCCATCTCGGTGTTCAGGTTAACATTGACGTAGAAGTCGTCGCACTCGGCCTGGTACTTATTCATCTCGATTCATCCTGGCCATCTTCGTGGACGAGGTTCACTCGCATTTCTCGATGACCGCCGCCGAGGTCTTGCGCACGACCTCGGTCATCAGCAACCAGCTCTCCCGCAAGTAGGGATCGATGATCTCCAGGTGGGTCCCTTCGGGGTATCGCGCCCTGGGACCGGCCTTGGAAAGGTAGGTCGGATTGACGATCCCGCGATTGTGGATGAGGATGTCGCGGGATGCCTTGATCTCGGCGAGTCGTTCGATCTCCTCCTTCGACGGGGTGCCCAACTGGGCGCGCTTCTCGAAATACTCGAACCACGCGGCCAGCCGACGGTACTTCAGCCGATCGAGCTCCCGGTCTACCACGGCGCGGAGGATACTCTCGCGGTCGGGATTGTCGGTGATGAAAGAGAGCGGGACAAGCTTGTCGCCCTTCCTCAACCGGTCATCGTTCTCGTCGTCATCGAGGCCGACGAGCCCTTTCGGGAACTCCATCAGCCAAAGGCCGATCAGGCCGAACGTGTAATCCTCGAACAGCGAGATGTAATGCTGGAAGACGGACTCGGCCAGGTACCCATTGACATAATCCAGGGTCAGCTCCGCGAGGACGGGCCCGTCGATCTTGTTGCCGGTGTCCTGATTCCTGACGCCGATCGGCCTTCCCCGGATGGCAAGCTCACGCACCAATCGCCATGCCGACTTGGCGTGAAGGTAATAGTCCGAACCCCGAGAAAGCTCGGCTTGAACTCGGACAGTCAGCCCGCGAACCTGATCGGCAATCGCCATGACACGTTCCGATCAGGTAGGATCGTCGAGGATTGCCTGGATCCTTCCCGCATCTTCGGTGCGGCCGAAGTTGATGTAGATGACATAAGGTTCGTCGTCGATCGAGATCGCGTCGGAGTCCACCCAATAGACGATAGGATGCCGATCGAGCTTCTCGCGGATTTGCGGGAGTTGCACGAGTTGGGCCCTGATGTAAGGGCCGGAATTCTTCCCCTGCGAGACCCGAATCTCTTCCCGAGTCTGCGAGTCGATCATCGCAACCTCCCGGGCCTTTGGCCCCTCGACAATCCAACCCCAGGAATCTTCGCGGCGAGAGGCCAGGCTCGGCCAGTCGGGTCGAGATCGCGAGGCCGACTCGGACGAACGCCGGGGCCGCCTCGGGGGCAACGGGCGACGGCCGGGCGGGCCGAGGGTGGTCGGCCCGCCCGATTCGGGCCGCTCAGGTCTTGATGATCTGGTGGACGGTGCCGCCGGCGGGGATCATCGGCAGGACGTGCTCCTGGTAGGGCACGAGGACGTCGAGGACGTAGGGGCCGGGGTGGTCGATCATCTCTTGGAGGGCGGCGGCGACGTCCTCCTTGCGGCGGATCTGCCTGGCGGCGATCCCGAACCCCTTGGCGATGGCGACGAAGTCGGGGTAGGTCGTCTCGGGCAGCTCGCCGAGCCCCTGGCCGGTGTACTCGGGGTGGTCGACCGGGCCGAGGTAAGTATGGGCCCGGTTGCCGCCGTGGAACCGGTCCTCCCACTGCACGACCATGCCGAGGTGCTGGTTGTTGAGGACGATCACCTTGACCGGCAGGTTCTCGCAGGCGACGGTGGCCAGCTCCTGGATGTTCATGACGAACGAGCCGTCGCCGTCGATGTCGACGACCAGGGCGTCGGGGAAGGCGGCCTGCACGCCCATCGCGGCGGGCAGGCCGAAGCCCATCGAGCCGAGCCCGCCGGAGGTGACCCAGGTCCTCGGCTTGTCGAACTGGGTCCACTGGGCGGCGAACATCTGGTGCTGGCCGACGCCGGTGGTCATCAGGAACTTGCCGCGGGCGAGCCTGGAGAACTCGTCGACGACGAACTGGGGCAGGATCGCGTCGTCGCGATCGGAGTAGGTCATCGGGTCGCTCTCGCGCCAGGCGTCGAGCTGCTGGTGCCAGTCGCGGTAGTCGCCGGCCTCGACGATCGGGTTGAGCATGCCCAGCGTGGACCTCACGTCGGAGTTGACCGCGACGTGCGCCGACTTGTTCTTGTTGATCTCGGAGGCGTCGATGTCGACGTGGACGATCCGGCCGTGCTTGGCGAACTCGGACAGCTTGCCGGTGACCCGGTCGTCGAAGCGGACGCCGAGGGCGAGCAGCAGGTCGGCCTCGTTGATCGCCATGTTCGAGTAGACCGTCCCGTGCATCCCGAGCATCCCCAGGCACAGGTAATGGTCGGAGGGGATGGCGCCCAGGCCTTGCAGGGTCATGGCGACGGGGATGCCGGTCTTCTTGACGAACTCGCGCAGCTCCTCCGAGGCGTCGGAGTTGACCGTGCCGCCGCCGCAGTAGATGATCGGCCTGCGCGACCCCTTGATGGCCGCGGCGATCTCGCGGATCTTGTCCATCGTGGGCGCGGGCGGCAGGCGGTAGCCCGGCAGGTCCATCGCGACGTCGAAGTCGGGGTCGGGCACCAGGGTGTTCTGGATGTCCTTGGGCATGTCGATCAGGACCGGCCCGGGGCGGCCGGTGGTGGCGATGTGGAACGCCTCCTTGACGACCCGGGCGATGTCGCGGGCGTCCTGCACCAGGTAGTGGTGCTTGGTGATCGCCCGGCAGACCTCGACCATCGGCGTTTCCTGGAACGCGTCGGTGCCGATGACCTTGGTGGGGACCTGCCCGGTGATCGCGACGATCGGCAGCGAGTCGAGCTTGGCGTCGGCCAGGCCGGTGACCAGGTTCAGCGCCCCGGGGCCCGAGGTGGCCATCACGACGCCGGCCCGGCCGGTGACCCGGGCGTAACCCTCGGCCGCGAAGATCCCCCCCTGCTCGTGGCGGGGGAGGATCGTCCGGATCTTGTCGCGGTAGTAGGTCAGGGCCTGGTGCATCGGCATGCTCGCCCCGCCCGGGTAGGCGAAGACCACGTCGACGCCGTGCCGGGCGAGGGACTCGACGAGGACCATGGCCCCGGTCGTCGGTTGGAGTTTCGTCGCGGTCGAGCGGTCGTCGATGGTGGCCACGGCGGGCAGATCTCCGGTGCGATGCGAGGGCGGTTCTCGGGCGAGTCGGAATGGATTACTGTACGCCATCCCGCCCCCCCGGACAACCGAGAAACGAGGCCCGAGCTTGATCCGACCGACCCCGCCGACCGGCCCCAGGTTCGCCCTCGTCACCGGAGCCTCCGCCGGCCTGGGCCGGGAAATGGCCCGCCGCCTCGTCCTCGAACGCGGGATGACCGTCCTGGCCACCGCCCGGAGGCTCGACCGCCTCGAAGCCTTGAGGGCCGAGCTTCCCCCCGGCTCGCTCCACGTCCTGGCGGGCGACCTGGCCGAGCCCGAGTTCCGCGAACGCCTCTGGACCTGGGCCGTCGACCGATCCGGCGGCCGGCTCGACCTCCTGGTCAACAACGCCGGCGTCGGCTCCTATGCCGACTTCGACCTCCACGACTTCGCCGCCATCCGCCACGTCGTCGAGGTCAACCTGTTCGCCCTCATGGACTTGACGCAACGGGCCGCCCGGCTGATGAAAGCCCAAAGGTCGGGCCAGATCCTCCAGGTGTCCTCGACGGTCGGCTCGGTCGGGATGCCGTATGCGGCGGCCTACGTCGCCAGCAAGCACGCGGTCAACGGCCTGGTCAAGACGATCCGCTACGAGCTGCGCGGCTCGGGAGTTCGGGTCTGGGCCGCCTGCCCGGGCCGAATCCGGACCGAGTTCCGCTCCGCCGCCCTCGGCCCCGGCAACCCCGACCACGCCGACCAGGGCGAGCCGGTCGACCGGGTGGCCCGGGGCATCTTGCGGGGCCTCGACCGCCGATCGGGCTTCATCTATCCGACCTGGACCGCCCGGGCGATCGTCGAGCTATCCCACTGGCTGCCCGGCCCGTTCGAGTGGTTCATGATCCGCTGGGCCCCCGGCCACTTCGCCCGCGAGATCGGCCGCCCCGGGCCGGGGCCGCCCGGTTCATGATGCCGGAGGATAAACATGTAGTCGCGATGGTGGGGCTCGTCCCTCGACCCACCCTACATGATTGCTTGCATCGCGCGATTGACGAACCGATCGACCCTGCGTCCTGGGCCTTGAAGCTTGACCCGGGGCCGGTCGGCTGGTCTGATTCCTTCGGATTCCGACCGAGGGGCAAGGAGGCGAGAATGGTGCCGAAGCGAGTCTCGATCGCGGGATTGATGGGTTTGGTCGGGATCGTTGCCTTCGGGCTGGTCGCCCTGAAGCAGGCCGACCCGATCTGGGCAAGCGCCTGGTTCACGTTTGCGACCCTGGCCCTGACGGTGGGCGTCTTCCGGGCCGCGTTCGGCCGGGGGCGGTCGCGGACGTTCTGGGCAGGGTTCAGCCTGGCCGGGTGGCTTTACCTGCTCGTCGTCTATGGCGGCTTCTACCGGACCAGCCCGGACCGGGTCGACCCGCCGCCGCTGCTAACCCATTACGGGATCGTCAGGGTCCAGGAGATCATCCAGCCGGAGTCCGTCTTCTTCGCGCCGACGGCGATACCGCCGCCGGCCCCCATCGCCGTCACGGGTACGCTCACGGGGACCAATTCGGGCCAGGCCGCGCCGGCCCCCGTCGCGCCGATGATCTTTCCTCCGGTCGCGACGCCGACCCCGCCTTACTTCGCTTTTCAAGCTCGCCCGGCGGTCCGAGGGCCGTTCTTGCTGGCCAGCACGGTCGCCCGGACGAGCTTCGAGCAGGTCGGGCAAAGCCTCTGGACCCTGCTGATCGCCTGGGCCGGCGGTTTCTATGCGGTTCGTCTTGCATCGAAGCGGGACGCGGCGATGGCCCGGGACGAAGCGGCCGTCAGCCCATCATCTCCTTGACCGAGCGGACGAAGTGGGCCCCTTTGCCCTTGGCCTTGAGCTCGGAGGCCCGGGCCTCGGCGGCGGGCTTGTCGGCGTAGTCGAAGGTCTGGACGGTCCGGCCGCCGATGTCGCAGACGGCCCAGACGACGCGCATCCGGGCGGCGGGCTCGGGCTTGGGGCGGGCCTTGGGCTCGGCCCGGGGCTTGCGCTCGGCCGGGGCCTTGTTGAGGCCGAGGGCCTCGGCCGCCTCGTGGGCGTCCCTCAGGTCGCGGAGGTTCAGGGTGCGACGGGCCATTGGGCTTCGGTCCTCTCGAACGATGGATGGGGGGACGGAGGGGATCGGTCACGCCCCGACCATCTTATGTTACGGATCGGGCCGGGGACGGGAAGCCCAAGCGGCCCTGGGCCTCGCCTCAGGTCAGGGGCCGGGGCGGCGGTAGAGCGTGGCGGCGTCGACCGGCTCGAAGCCGCAGGACCGGTAGAGGCCGAGGGCCGGGGTGTTGGTCGCCCCGGTGAGGACCGAGACCACCTCGCTCCACTGCCCCCGGGCGTGGCGGAGGATCTCGCGGACGAGGAAGCGGCCGAACCCCTTGCGGCGATGTTCGTGGACGACCTCGACGCCGTAGAGGCCGGTCCTGGCCCGGCCGTCGATCCGGCCGAAGGCGGCCATGTCCCAGGTCGAGGCCCTGGCCAGCTCGGCGTCGTCGGCCTTGCTCAGGAGGCGGAACCGGGCGATCTGCGTCGAGCCGAGGGCGACCGCCTCCCACCAGTCCGAGGGGCAGGCGTCCTCGGTCACCTCCAGACGCGCCTGCCTCCGGTGGACCGCCGCCAGCGGGTCGCGGGGCTCGACCGCGGCGAGGTCGGCTTCGAGGAGCTGGGCGGAGGCGACCGGCCGGTAGCCCGCCTCGACGGCCGCCTTGCGGAACGACTCGTGCCCTTCGAGGACCCCGGCGAACTCGCTCCCGCCGTAGAGTCCCCAGTAGAACGGGTTGAGCGGCCCATGGCCCCCGGCGTAGAGCACCTTCGCCCCCGAGGCCCGGAGGTACGCCTCGGCCTCGGCCATCAGGCCGGCCCGGAGCGCCTCGCTATCCCGGTCGGGCGCGACCACCAGCATCGCGACCGTGCCGAGCTGGCGGTCGAGCCGCCGGGGGGGGTCGTGCTCGGTCTCGGGGCCGAAACCGGCGTGGGCGTAGCCGACAACCCGCCCGCGCTCCTCGGCCACGATCAGCCCCCGAGGGTCGAAGTCGATCCGGCAGGTGATCATCGCGTCCCACTCGTGGGCGGAGATCGGCCGGACGACGCCCCGGTCGGGCAGGCCCCGGTTCCAGAGGGCGGCCAGGGCGGGGCTGTCGGCGTTGCGATAAGGACGGAAGCGGATCAAGGGCGTCCCGAGGTCGGGAGGTCGGTGGGCGGCCAGGTCGGGGTCGGGCCGGGCCGGGTCGCTCAAGGGACGGCGACCAGCACGTCGGGGCCTTCAACCTTGACCTCGAAGGTCGGGTGCCTGAGCCGGTTGTTGATCGTGGTCTTGCCGGTCCGGACGTCGAATTCCCAGCCGTGCCAGGGGCAGGCCACCAACGTCCCGTGGAGCGGCCCGTCGGCCAGCGGCCCCCCCTGGTGCGGGCAGATCCCGTCGATGGCCGAGATGATCCCGTCGACGTTGAACAGGGCGTAGATCCGGCCGCCGTGCTCGACCTCCTTCGAACCGCCCGGAGGCAGCTCGTCCAGGCTCGCCAGCTTCACGAATCCAGCCATCCCGCCATCCCCGTCCGACCCGCATCCGGACCAGCGACCCGTCCCGAACCACCCTAACACAACGGCCGGGCGTCCTGGTACGCCGAAATCCCGGGGCCGAGGGGCCGCCCTGACGGCCGGATACAATCTCCAAGCCGATGAATCGACCTCGGGCCGAGGGTGGGCGATGATCGACGACGATCGATACGACTTGATCGTCGTCGGGGGCGGCATGGGGGGCCTGGCGACGGCCGCGCTGGCCCGAGCCCGGGGGCTCCGGGTCGCCCTGCTGGAGGCTCACACCAAGCTCGGCGGCTGCTCGGGCTATTTCGAGCGGGGGCCGTACCACTTCGACGCCGGGGCCACGGCGCTGATGGGCCTGAACGCCGGCGAGCCGATCGGCGACCTCCTGGCGCTGCTCGGGGTCGACTTCGCCGCGACGGTCACGCCGAGCTACCGGGTCCACCTGCCCGACCGGACCCTCGACGTCGGCCCCGACGCCCGGGCCTTCGAGTCGGCCTCGGCCTCGGCCTTCCCCGGCCGAGGACGGGCCAAGGCCCTGTTCTGGCGGCTGCAAGAGGTGGTCGGGACGACCCTGTTCGCCGTCGCCTCGAAAGTCCCCAGGCTCCCGGTCCGGACCTTGGGCGACGCCTGGCACGACCTCAAGATCCTCGGGCCGAAGGGCCTGGCGGCGGCCTCGACGTGGACGCTCACCGTGCTCGACGTGCTCCGCCTGCTCGGCCTGGCGGGCGACGTCCCGTTCCGCTCCCTGGTCGCGATGCTGCTCCAGGACACCGCTCAGGCCGGGCCGGCGACCGTCCCGTTCGCCAACGCCTCGGCCTGCTTGCAGGCGTATCGGATGGGCATGAGCCGGCCGGTCGGCGGGATGAGGGCCCTGGCCGAGGGGATCGGCGGGCGGTTCGCCGCGCTCGGGGGGGACCTCCGGGTCGGGACGCTGGTCGACCGGGTCGAGGGCGGACCCGACGGCGGTTTCGAGGTGATCACCCGCCGCCGGCACCGGCTCAAAGCCCGGCAGGTCGCCTTCAACCTGCCGCTCGACCTCGCCGCCCGGCTGCTGGCTCGGCCCGTGCTCGGCCGGCTCGGGGCTCGCGAGCGGCAGTCCCGGGCCGCCTGGAGCGCCTTCACCGGGTACGTGGCGATCGACCGGGCCGCCGTGCCGGACGACTCCCCGCTCTTCCACCAGGTCCTCCGGGCCTACGACCGGCCGATCCACGACGGCAACAACGTCCTGGTCTCGCTCTCGGCCCCCGGGGACGAGGGCTACGGGCCGCCCGGCGTCCGGATCGCGACGATGTCGACCCACACCGCGCCCGGCGATTGGGCCGACCTCGGCCCCGAGTCCTACGCCTCGAAGAAGCGGGACCACGAATCCCGGCTCCTGGGAGCTTTGGGCCAGGCCTTGCCCGAGGCCCCTTCGAGCCTGGTCCACGCCGAGTTCGCCAGCCCGAGGAGCTTCGCCCGCTACACCCGGCGGGCCTTGGGAGCCGTCGGCGGCCCGCCGGTCTCGCGGCGGAACAGCACGTTCCTGGCGGTCGATGCCGACGTCCTCGGCCCCGGGCTCTGGGTCGTGGGAGACTCGGTCTTCCCGGGGCAGGGGACGATGGCCACCGTCCTCTCGGCGATCCGGGTGGTCGAGCGGATCACCGGCCGGTCCTGGACCGAGATGAGGCGGGAAGGTTTGCGAGCCCCCGACGAGTCGGCTCCGGTCGTCGGGGGGCTGGGGTTCGCCCGGGTCACTCGACCTTGAGGGCCCGGATCAGGAAGGCCCAGCGGTCGGCGGCCTCCTCGATGATCTTGGTGGTCGGCTTGCCCGCTCCGTGGCCGGCCTTGGTCTCGATCCGGATCAGGATCGGGGCGTCGCCCGACTGCGCGGCCTGGAGGGTGGCGGCGAACTTGAACGAGTGGGCGGGGACGACGCGGTCGTCGTGGTCGGCGGTGGTGACCATCGTGGCCGGGTAGGCGGTGCCGGCCTTGATGTTGTGGAGCGGGGAATAGGCGTGGATCGCGCGGAACTGCTCGGGGTTGTCGGAGGTGCCGTAGTCGTCGATCCAGGCCCAGCCGATGGTGAACTTGTGGAAGCGGAGCATGTCCATCACGCCGACCGCCGGCAGGGTGGCGCCGAACAGCTCGGGCCGCTGGGTCAGGCAGGCGCCGACGAGCAGGCCGCCGTTGGAGCCGCCGCCGATGGCGAGCTTGGGGCTGGAGGTGACCTTCCGCTCGATCAGGTACTCGGCCGCGGCGATGAAGTCGTCGAAGACGTTCTGCTTCTTGAGCTTGGTCCCGGCCTGGTGCCAGGACTCGCCATACTCGCCGCCGCCCCGGAGGCTGGGCTGGGCGAAGACGCCGCCGCGCTCCATCCAGACCACGTTGGCCGGGCTGAACGTCGGGGTCAGGGAGATGTTGAACCCGCCGTAGCCGTAGAGGTAAGTCGGGTTGGTCCCGTCGAGCTTCAGGCCCTTCTTGTGGCTGAGGAACATCGGGACCTTGGTCCCGTCCTTGCTCGGGTAGAAGACCTGGGTCGTCTCGTAGTCGTCGGGGTTGAAGTCGACCTTGGGTCGGCGGAAGACGGTGCCCTCGCCGGTCTTCATGTCGTAACGGTAGATCGTCGGCGGGCTGGTGAAGCTGGTGAAGGTGTAGAAGGTCTCGGTGTCGCGCCGCTTGCCGCCGAAGCCGTTGGCGGTCCCCAGGCCGGGGAGCTTCAGCTCGCGGACGAACTTGCCGGCCACGTCGAACATCTTGACCTGGGTGTGGGCGTCCTTGAGGTACGAGGCGATCAGGGTGTTGTCGACCAGCGAGACACTCTGGAGCGTCTCGGCCGCCTCGGGGATCAGGGTCTTGAGTTCCCTGGGGGCGGGGCTCGAGGTGTCGATGGCGACGACCTTGCCGAGCGGGGCGTCCTTGTTCGTCTTGAACCAGAAGACGGGGCCTTCGTGGTCGATGAAGCTGTACTCGGCGTCGAAGTTGTCGATCAGCTCGGTCGGCTGGTCCTGCGGGCTGGTGAGGTCCTTGTAGAGGACGCGGTTCTTGCGGTCGGTCCCCTTGGAGATCGAGAGGACGAGGTAGCGGCCGTCCTCGGTGACCTCGGCGCCGAACTGCCATTCCTTGTGGTCGGGCCGCTCGTAGACGAGGACGTCGTCGGACTGGGGCGTGCCGAGCTTGTGGTAATACAGCTTCTGGTAGTAGTTGGGGGCCTTGAGGCTGGCTCCGGCCTCGGGCTCGGGGAAGCGGCCGTAGAAGAACCCCTTGCCGTCCTTGGTCCAGTCGGCGCCGGAGAACTTGATCCACCTGAGGTGGTCTTCGAGGTCCTTGCCGGTGGACACGTCGCGGACCTTCCACTCGGTCCAGTCCGAGCCGGCCGCGGCGATCCCGTAGGCCATGAGCGCGCCGTCGTCGCTGTACGAGACGCCCGAGAGGGCGACGGTGCCGTCGGGCGAGAGGGTGTTGGGGTCGATCAGGAGCCGGGGCTCGCCGTCGAGGGCGTCGGTCGAGTAGACGACCGACTGGTTCTGCAAGCCGGTGTTCCTGGAGTAGAAGTAGCGGGCCCCTTCCTTGCGGGGGGGGCTGAACTTCTCGTAGTTCCAGAGCCTGGTGAGCCGCTCCTTGAGGGCCGAGCGGGCGGGGATGGCGTCGAGGTAGGCGCCGGTGACCTTGTTCTCGGCCTCGACCCAGGCGCGGGTCTCGGGCGAGTCGGGGTCTTCGAGCCAGCGGTAGGGGTCGGCCACCTTGATGCCGTGGTAGTCGTCGACCACGTCGGCCTTGCGGGCGTCGGGGTAGCGAGCGGCCTTGGCGTCGTCGGCGGCGGGGGAATTGGCGGCGGAGCCGAGGCTCATCAGGACGACTCCGGCCACGCTGGCCCAGGCTCGATGGATTCTCATCAGGCAACAACTCGCGACGGATGCGGGGATGGGGACGGGGAAGCCCCGGGGGCGGGCCGGGCAACGCGGCCTTCATGATACGGCCACCCCGGGGCCCGATCCAGTTGCCCGAATCGGCCCCCTTCGGCGCGGCCGATCCGCGCCCCAAACCGGGCCGTTTCAAACACATATGACGAACAAAAACGGAGTACACTGGCGGGCCCAAATCGAGGGGTGGCAGGGGTAAGCGCCGCTCACCCCGGATCGCCACAAGTCAAGCAACCGGGGTAAGCTGCGCTTACCCCTGCCACCCCGACGCATAGCAAATCCGGCGCATCTCGGGCCCCACTGGGACGCGACCGCCCGGCGGACCGGCCGGCCGGGCCAGGCGAAAGGTAACAGAGAAGGCCGCCGATGGCCCGCCCCCTCTCGAATTTCGAGGGTCGATCGGCCCGTCACCGGAGACCAGCAAACCTGGAGGGCGACGTCGAGCAGAGCGAGGCCCGCCGTCCGACCCGTCCGACCCGGGCTCCTTCTCTTCAACTTGACGCCCCGGCCGATCGCCGCTAGTGTGCCGCGCAAGCCAGCTCAACCCGCCGACCCGCCCCTCGGCCCGGGCGGTCGACCCCGCCCGCGATCCAAGGATGGAGAGCGACGATGAAGCCCTGGTCCGCGACCGCGCTGGCCTTCCTGATCACGAGCGGCTGCGCGACCCTGGATCGGCCGGGCCCCGTCGCCCCCCCGAGCCCGCCCCCGAAGGGCACCCCGGCCGCCGAGCGATCCAAGCCAGCCTTCGTCGATCGGGCGCGGGCCCAGGCCCCGCCGCCCGCGAGCCTCGCCGCGGGGGCAATGGCCGTCGCGGCGTCCCCCCCGGCCGCGGCCCCGGAGGCAAAGCTCGCCTCCTACGTCGCCCCGGCTCCCAAGCCGACGTCGACGCCCGTGCCCGCTCCGGTCCCGGCGCCCGGCCCCGAACTTGGGGCGATCGCCGCATTGCCGACCCCCGAGCCGGGGAAGGCGGTCGAGCCGCCGGCGAGCCCGCCCGAGGTCGAGCCTGCCCGGGTCGATCTCACCCCGGCCCCGGTCGAGCCGACACCCGCGCCCGCCCCGGCCCCCGAGCCGCCCGCGCCGGTCGTGGCCGCCGCGCCGGAACCCGCCCCCGTCGCCGCCCCGATGCCGGGGCCGTCCCCATCCCCCGCCGCCGCCCCCTCCAAGGCCCCGGCGGGCCGGCCCGTCGCCCGGGTCGGGGACGAGGTGATCACGCTGCCCGCCTTGACCGATGCCGTCAAGCGGCGGCTCGCGCTCCTGCCCCCGGACTCGACGCCGACCCGCAAGCTGATCATCCGGACCGCGCGGTCGACCCTGGAGTCGTTGATCGAGACGTCGCTGATCCTCCAGGAGGCGCGCCGCCAGTTCCCCGACCCCGCGGGGCTCGGGGCGGCCCTGGCCGAGGCGGACGGGCGGTGGGCCGAGGGGGAGGTCCCCAAGATCGCGGCCCGGGAGCACGCGGCGAGCGAGGGGGAACTCCGGGACCGGCTCGCCCGGAAGGCCCAGTCGCTCGACGACCTCCGCGAGATGTACCGGCTCCGCGACCTCGCCGGCCGGATGATGAGGCGCGACGGGTCGGCCGGCGACCTCGACGCCTCCCTCGCCGAGCTGCGTCGGCGGACCCCGATCACCTCGATCATGACGCCCGCCCAGCTCGCCGCCAGCCAGGGCGACCCGCTCGGCGGCGCCGGTCTCGGGGCGGGCGGGGGCCTCGGCCGATGACGATCACCGGCCGACCCGAGCCCGACGCCCCCTCCGAGGGCCCGAGCGATGCTTGAGGTCGTCGCCCTGGCCAAGCGGTTCGGCGAGCAGGTCGCCGTCGACGGGGTGACGTTCCGGGTCGGCGACGGCGAGGCCGTCGGCCTGCTCGGGCCCAACGGCGCGGGCAAGACGACCACCGTCTCGCTGATCTCCGGCCTGCTCCGCGCGGACGCCGGCGAGGTCCTCTTCGACGGCCGGCCGATCCGCCGCGACACCGACCCCCACAAGCGCCGGCTCGGCCTGGTCCCGCAGGAACTGGCCCTCGTCGAGGAGCTGTCGGCCCGGGCCAACCTCCGGTTCTTCGGGGCCTTGCAGGGGCTCGGGGGCCGCCCGCTGGCGAAGGCGATGGGCTGGTGCCTCGACCTGGTCAGCCTCTCGTCCCGGGCCGGCGACCCGGTCCGGACCTACAGCGGGGGCATGAAGCGGCGGCTGAACCTGGCCGCCGCCTTGCTCCACGAGCCCCGCCTGATCCTCCTGGACGAGCCGACGGTCGGCGTCGACCCGCAGAGCCGGAACTCCCTCTTCGAGTGCTTCGACCGGCTCAAGGCCGAGGGGCGGTCGGTCCTCTACACGACGCACTACATGGAGGAGGCCGAGCGGCTCTGCGACCGGATCGTGATCATGGACCGGGGCAAGGTCGTCGCCGACGACGGGCTCGCCGGCCTCACCGCGCTGGTCGACGGCGGCTGCCGCCTGACCGTCGACCTGGAAGGCCCGAGCGACGGCCCCTGGCTGGGGGCGGTCCGCTCGACCCCCGGCGTCGTCGCGGCCGAGGTCTCCGAGGGGCGGCTCGCGGTCGACCTCGACGACCTCGACGTCGCCCCCCGGGTGCTCGACCGCCTGGCGGCCTCGGGGGTGCGGGTCTCGGGGATCTCGAGCCGGCGGGTCGACCTGGCGGCGATCTTCCTCGCCCTGACCGGAAGGAGCCTCCGAGACTCATGACCGCGAGACCCCTGGTCGCCCTGGTCGCGAAGGACCTGCACGTCTTCCTCGTCGACCGCTACGCGGTGGTCCTCACCCTGCTCGCCCCGATCGCGCTGGCCAGCTTCATGGCGTCGATCTTCGGCGGCTCGGGCCCGACCGAGCGCTCGCCGGTTCCGGTCCGGGTCGTCGACCAGGACCGGTCCCCCGCCTCGGCCGCGATCGTGGCCGCGAGCCGGGCCGATCGGACGCTCCAGGCCGAGCCTTCGGGGCGCGACGAGGCGATCGCGGCGGTCCGGGGGGGGCGGGCGGTCGCGGCCGTGATCCTCCCCCGGGGCTTCGGCGACGCCGCCTCGGAGGCGCTGCTCGGCTCCCGCAAGCCGCCCGAGGTCACCTTCATCCTCGACCCGACCCGCCAGGCCGACCTCGCCCTGGCCCGGGGGGTCTTCACCCGCCTGATCTACGAGGCGATCGCCGCCGACTCCCTGGGCGATGGCGCCGAGCCGGCCCCGGGCGAGGGGCCGGGCCCGTCGGTCGAGCGGTCGGAGTTCCTCGCCCTGTTCCGGGGGATCGATCAGTCCCGAGGGGCCGACGACCCGGACCTCGAGGCCGACCGGGCCGAGTTCCGCCGGGCCTTCCCCGGCCTGCCCGACTGGCTCGACGGCGAAGCCCCCGCGGCCGCCGCCAAGAAGCCGCCCGCCCTGGCCGAGCCCTACACCGCCCGCGACGTGTCGATCACCTCCGACGGCCCGGGGGGCGACCGGGCGGCCCTCGCGGCCCACGCCTTCGCGGGCATGGCCGCGCAGTTCGTCCTCTTCTCGGCGACCGAGTGGGGCATCGGCCTGATGACCGAGCGGCGCAAGGGGCTCTGGAAGCGGCTCCGGTCGGCCCCCGTCTCCCGCCACACCCTGATGGCCAGCAAGGCCATCGGCTGCTCGATCGTCTCCCTGGCGGTGATCCTGATCGTGCTCGCCTTCGGCTCGGCCACCTTCGGCTTCACCGTCCGGGGCAGCGGAGTCGGCCTGGCCCTGGTGGCGGTGGCCTACGCCTGCATGGCCTCGACCCTGGGCCTGCTGGTGGCCTCGCTCGGCCGCTCGCCCGAAGGGGCCCGGGCGGTGTCGATCATGTCCGTCCTGGTGATGACGATGCTCGGCGGAGGCTGGATCCCCAGCTTCCTCTTCCCCGCCTGGCTCCAGCGCCTCACCCCGGCGATCCCGACCCGCTGGGCGATCGACGCCTTCGACGGCGTGCTCTCCCGGGGCTTCACCCTGGCCGAGACCCTGCCAAGCTTCGGGGTCCTGATGGCCTTCGCCGCCGCCTTCGCCATCGCCGCCGTCGCCTGCCACCGCTGGGACGACGCCTGAACCGACCGACCCTCCCCTCGTTGCCTAAACACGCCGCGTGGCGTAACCTCCGGCCGCCGCGCACAGATCTCCCAAATTACCCCGCTTGCCGCTGGCGGCCTCGCGAATCGCCGCTTATGATCGAGATGCAGCGCGGAAACGACCGTGCATCTCACTCGATCTTTCGCGAGGGCAGCCATGATTGCGCGACGAAGCCAGAAGGTGACGGGGTTGCGGCTCGAAACCCTCGAAGGGCGGATGGTCCTCAGCTCGGCGGCGAGCCCGACGCACGCGGCGGTTGCGGCCCACGTCGCGCCGCAAGCCCACGCGGCCCCGGTCCACGCGACGGCCCACAAGGCGACCGCCGCGGCCACCTCCTCCGCCTCGGCCTCCGCCTCCGCCGCCAACGGCCAGATCCTGGTGAACCTGACCCCGGCGACGACGGGGATCGCGATCACCAGCGTCACGTTCGACCCGAGGATCCACCTGATCATGGTCAAGGGGACCACCGACATCAACTCGGCGGCCTTCCCGAATTATTACGGCTTCACGCCGACCTACCCGACGACGGCGTTCATCGGCGTGTCGGCGAACCAGGCGGTGAACCGGTTCCAGAGCGTCGCCGGTTCCCTGTACACGAGCGTGTCGATCGCGAATGCCTCGGTGACGAGGGTCCCCTTCCAGGGGCGAATCCTCGCCTCGGCCGGGATGTTCGAGTCGGGGGTCGTGAGCATCTCGGTGACCTCGTCGAGCCCTTACTACTACTATTACGGCTACAACACGCTGACCGTGATCGCCCGGATGCACAACGCCAAGGCCTATTGACCGCGCCGGCGCGCCGGCCGGCCCGCGCGATTTCGGTTGCCGGGCCGGGCCGGCGTCGCCAGAATGGGGCCTTCGCGGCGCGACGAGCCGCCCGGACGACCGACCCGCAACCCTCGAAGGCCCGACCCCATGCCGTCCCGCCACTCCGCCGCCTGGCTCGGATTCCTGCTCCTCGGCCCGGTCGCCGCCGCCCCTCGGGCCGCCGACGACCTGCCGCCGGTCTCGGAGCGGGCCCGGAAGGTCCACGCCTCGGGGATGCTCTTCGACGGCCATAACGACCTGCCCTGGCGGCTCAGGGCCGCCAACGACATGGGCTTCGACAAGCTCGACCTGTCCACCCGGCTCTCGACGGGCCAGACCGACATCCCCAGGCTGGTCGAGGGGGGGGTCAAGGCGCAGTTCTGGTCGGTCTACATCCCCAGCGACCACCCCAACCCGGCCCGGACCGTCGTCGAGCAGATCGACCTGGTGCACCGGATGGTCGAGCGCTACCCCGACGCCCTCGCCATGGCCTACTCGGCCGACGACGTCGAGCGGGCCGTCCGCGACGGCAAGATCGCCTCGCTGATCGGCATCGAGGGAGGGGTCGCCATCGAGGACGACCTGGCCCAACTCCGGATGTTCGCCAGGCTGGGCGCCCGGTACATGACCCTGACCCACAACAAGACCCTCGACTGGGCCGACGCCGCCACCGACGAGCCCAGGCACGACGGCCTGACCCCCTTCGGCGAGCGCGTGGTCCGCGAGATGAACCGGCTGGGGATGCTCGTCGACATCTCCCACGTCTCCCCGGCCACCATGCTCGACGCCCTCCGGGTCTCGCGGGCCCCGATCATCGCCAGCCACTCCAGCGCCCGGGCCGTGGCCGACCACCCGAGGAACGTCCCCGACGACGTCCTCAAGCTGGTCCCGGCCAACGGCGGCGTGATCATGGTCAACTTCTTCTCCGGCTTCATCGTCCCCGAGGCGGCCAAACAGTCGGCCGAGGCCCGCCGCGAGCTGAAGGCGAAGTACCCCCAGCAGGCCGATTACCTCAAGGCCCTCGCCGAGTACAACCGGTCCCACCCCATGCCCCGGGGGACCATCAAGGACGTGGCCGACCACGTCGACCACATCGTCAAGGTCGCCGGGATCGACCACGTCGGGATCGGCTCGGACTACGACGGCGTGACCTCGCTGCCCGTCGGCCTCGAGGACGTCTCCTGCTACCCCAGGCTCACCGAGGAACTCCTCGCCCGAGGGCACTCCGAGGCCGACCTCCACAAGATCCTCGGCGGCAACGCCCTCCGGGCCTTCCGCAAGGCCGGCGAGGTCGCCGCCTACCTCCGCGAGACGACCCGGCCGGAGGTCGACGCGATCAAGCCGGAAAAGGATTGACCACGCCCCACGTCGATCGCCGACCGCCCCGGCCCCCGCGAGCTTCCCCGCATCCTCCCCCCTCGTCCCCTCCCCAGCCCGAGGGGTAGGGTTAGGGTGGGGGGGACGACTCGCCTTCAGTTTTCCTCACGGAGGTCCTTCGATATGAACAGGTTGCTTGCCATCGCCCTGGTCCTGCTCGCCCCTTCGATCGCCCTGGCGCAGAAGTCGCCGCTGCCCGACCTGCCGATCGAGTCGTACAAGCTGCCCAACGGCCTGAAGGTGGTGTTGCACCGCGACCCCTCGGTCCCCCGGGTGACGGTCTGCGTCGCCTACCACGTCGGCTCGAAGAACGAGAGCGCGGGCCGGACCGGCTTCGCCCACTTCTTCGAGCACATGATGTTCCGGGGGACCAAGAACGTCCCCAACTACGACATCCCGCTCCAGGAGACCGGCGCCCAGTCGAACGCCTTCACCTCGGAGGACGTCACGGTCTATTACGAGACCGTCCCCTCGACCTTCCTCGACCGCGCCCTCTACCTCGAAGCCGAGCGACTGGCCTTCCTGCCGACGGCGCTGGAGCAGGCCAAGTTCGACACCGAGCGCGAGGTCGTCAAGAACGAGCGGCGGCAGTCGTACGAGAACGTCCCCTACGGCCTGGCCGAGGAAACCTTGCTGGCCAAGGTCTTCCCCAAGGGGCACCCGTACTCGTGGTCGGTGATCGGCTCGATGAAGGACCTCGGCGAGGCGTCGCTCAAGGATCTGTCCAAGTTCTTCGCCGAGTTCTACCACCCCGGCAACGCCACGCTCTGCCTGGCCGGCGACTTCGACCCGGCGCAGGCCAGGGCCACCATCGCCCGCTACTTCGAGGCGATCCCCGCCGGCCCGAGCATCAAGCCCGTCGCCGCCCCCACGCCCAGGCTGGGCGGCACCGTCAGCCTGGCCGAGAAGGACGCCGTCAGCCTGCCCAGGGTCTACTGGGCCTGGCCGACCGTGGCCGACGACCACCCCGACGCCCCCGCGCTCGACCTCCTGGCCACCGTCCTCACCGACGGCGAGGCCGCCCGGTTCCATCGGGCCCTGGTCCGCGACGCCCGCGTGGCCACCGAGGTCGACGCCAACCACGACGGCAAGGAGGTCGCCGGCCTCTTCACCCTCGACGCCACCGCCGCCGAAGGGAAGACGCTCGACGAGGTGACCAAATCCCTCAACGCCGCCTTCGCCGACCTCGCCGCCAAGCCGCCCGCCCAGCCCGAGCTGGCCCGCGCCCTGGCCAAGTTCGAGCGCCAGACCTTCACCAGCCTCACCTCGCCGCTTGGCCGGGCCGTCGTGCTCGCGCTCGGCTTCCTCGAACACGACGACCCGGCGCACTACCGCAAGGACTTCGCCCGGTACTACAAGATCACCCCGGCCGACCTCGCCCGCGTGGCACGCCAGTACCTGACGCCCGAAAAGGTCGTCCTGACGATCTCGCCGGCCAAGCCGGGCGAGCCCAAGAGCGAGGCGATCCAGTCCGGCCCGAACCCCGGGCCCCAGGCCCCGAGCCTCGCCGGCCCCAGGTCGATCCGGCCCGGCCCCGACTGGGCCACGCTGCCCGGCCCGTCGTCGGCCCCCGCCTGGCAGCCGCCGAAGCACGCCCGCAAGACGCTCTCCAACGGGCTCGACCTCTGGGTCGTCCCCTGGAAGACCTTGCCGATCGTCCAGGCCCGGCTGGTGATCCCGGTAGGCACCGCCGACGACCCCAAGGGCAAGTCGGGCCTGGCCTCGCTCGCGGCGACCATGTTCGACAAGGGGACGAAGACCAAGTCCGACACCGACGTGGCCGAGGAGCTCGAAGCCCTGGGCGTGACCCTCTCGGCCTCCGCCGCGCCCGACTCGACCCAGGTCGGCTTCAACGTCCTGGCCCGCAACCTCGCCCCGACCCTGGACCTCGTCGGCCAGCTCCTCGCCGCCCCCCGGTTCGAGCCCAAGGACTTCGACCGCGAGCGCAAGCTCCAGCTCGACGGCCTGCTCCAGGGGGCCGACAACCCCGCCTGGATCGCCCAGCGGGCCTTCCGGGCACTCCTGTTCGGGCCGGATCACCCCTACGGCAACCCCGCCGACGGGTTCGAAGCGACCGTCAAAGCCTTGACCGTCGCCGACGCCCAGGCGTTCCACGCCCGCTACGCCGCCAACCGCTCGCGCCTGATCGTCGTGGGCGACGTCGAGGTTGATGCCCTGGTCAAGACCCTCGAAGCGACCCTCGGGACCTGGAAGACGACCGGCCCCGAGCCCAGCCCCAGGCCCGCCGTCGCGGCCAGGGCCGAGCCCGGCGTCGTCGCCCTGGCCGACAAGCCGGGCGCCGTGCAGAGCGTCATCAGCCTGGGGCGGACCTGGGCCGGGCGGAAGGACCCGCGCTACTTCGCCACCCTGATCGGCAACCACGTCGTCGGCGCCGACTTCCTCAGCCGGCTCAACGCCAACCTCCGCGAGAAGAACGGGTACAGCTACGGCTGCGGCTCGAACTTCGGCTACCGGAGGACCGGCGGGACCTGGCAGGTCCGCACCAACGTCCGCGGCGACGTCACCGCCGAGGCCCTCAAGGAGGTCGACGCCGAGCTCGACGGCGTGGCCAAGGACCGCCCCCTCACCGACGAGGAGATCGCCACCGCCAAGGACGCCGAGGCCCGCTCCTTCCCCGAGTCGTTCGAGGACCCCGGCAGCATCGCCGGGATCATCGCCGAGATCGCCCAGTTCGACCTCCCGGCCGACTACCTCGACACCTACCTCGACAAGCTCAACGCCGTCCCCGACGAGGAGGTCCGCAAGGTCATGGTCGACGTCGTCGCCCCCGCCCACCGCACGACCCTGATCGTCGGCGACAAGGCCTCCGTCGAGCCCAGGCTCAAGGCGATGGGCATCAAGGAAGTCCGCGAGGTCAACGCCGACGGCAAGCCCAAGGCCAAGTAACCCCGCCCTGCTGGACGACCCAGCCCCGATCTCGGGGTGGCAGGGGCAAGCGCAGCTTAACGCGGATCGCCACAAGTCGAGCCACCGGGAGAAGCTGCGCTTACCCCTGCCACCCGACACCCGATCGAAAACCGTAGTAGACCAGCAAGCCCAACTCGGGGGGGTGGCAGGGGTAAGCTTGCTTACCCCGGATCGCCACAAGTCGAGCCACCGGGGTAAGCTACGCTTACCCCTGCCACC
>JAABUQ010001202.1_pt1 | contig 57110 bp, 55 predicted proteins | sample 5560001 | NCBI WGS metagenome assembly JAABUQ01 (sample SAMN10711888, study PRJNA513371) | rock metagenome | isolation source: Antarctica rocks | place: Antarctica: Victoria Land, Finger Mt nord | collected 2015-12-18
AGGTTGAGGGTGGGGGAAGGGGCGGGGGAGGTGGTCATTGTTGAGGAAAGGGAGGGGGGAAGACGGGAAGGGAGCTGGTGGGGGAGGTTGGTGGGAATGGGGTCGGATTATGTGGCTTAGCTTAGATGGGTTCATGGGGTTAAAGGGGTTAGTTGGGTCAGGGGGGTTAGTTGGGTCAAGGGGGTTAATTGAGTTTACGTTAATTCGATGATTCAAGTGGTGGAACCTGGGATGGGCCTAGCGTCAGGGGATGTTGATAGGAGGCTTTCTGCGTTCCATGGGCGAGGGCAAACAGCGAAAAACCCCGAGGATTGCAACGAGAGACTTACTATGAGTATTCGGGCAGTGGGACGTTGATGGTCACATCGGCAACACGATTTACAAGTGACAACGCTAACCCAGTGGCAAGGTTGGTGTCGGGAATGCGTGTTTTTGTAGACCCACCCATTCATTCTATGTACAAGTGACTATTCGATTAGGCCTTCATCGACTTCCCATCCTTCCCAGCCTCCATCATCGTACCCGTTTGGCCTTGTCATCCTGTCAAAGCCTACTGCTACTCCCTCGATCCTCACCGCACTTCTTACGTATTTGACGTCCGCCTTGTATGCCTTAGACCAAGCTTCATGACAATTCTCCCTGTCAAAAAGCCCCGGTCTCTGCTCCTTCATGGCCTTCAGCGCCCTCTTCCCCACCTCGTCCACACTATCATTATGCCTCAACCCTCCCTCTCCCTTGCCAAAGAACCCCGAGCCTGCCAATTCTATCTTCAACGGACCTAGAATCTCCGGCTCATACAGCCCAAGGCTCAGCAGAAAGACATCGTATCCCACCAAGCTCACTCCACCCCACCAGCTCCCTCCCTCGGTAACCCTCATGTACAGCCCCGTCAGTGCAGCAATGGCGCCCGCACACCCAGTCCCGTAATCGCTCATCGGAAACGGCGGCACCACAGGCTCATCCAGATCCATGAATTCTGTTCCTTGCGCCCAAGCCACGCCGCTAACGCAGTCCGCGATCTGCTGCCAGCCGGGCCGTTGAGCCCATGCTTTGGCGTCGTCGGAAGCTGAAGGCTCTACAGACGGAGGTAGAGCGCCGAAACACGATTCGGAGATGTAGATTATGCCTTTATCGCGGGAGATCGCGAGGGAGGAGAGCGCGGAAGAGCCATAGCCGAGGCGGGTGAGGGAGCCGGGACGGTAACCGTCAATGAGGATGTCGGTTGTTGAAAGGAGGTCATCGAAGGTGGAACGGTCTGAGGGCTTGCGGAGGTCGAGGGATAGCGTATGTTTGCCCATGTTCCTGTGAAACTCATTGGAGATTGCTTCTATAACGCTGTAGACAAGGGGAGAAGAACCAATAATGGAATGAGAGGGATATTGACAGAATACAGCCATGATGATACTCTTGAAAAATGACTCGAACAATTAAGCATATGATTGGAAGCCATAAAAGATTCCTAGTATCTCCGTTCCACCATAGTCAAATGATGGAAGTGTATGCTGCGAAGCCAAGCGAGAACTCTTGGAGCAAAATATCAAGGAGAAAACTGAAGCTCTTCAGAGTTTCGAGAAAGAGATGCGCAGACAGACACCCAGCCTTATGAACGATAAAGCGGCTTACCCGTCAAGCTGGAAGAAAGGCACATCGCTGAGATGAGGTGCTGTGACTTTGATCACATCGGCACCGTACTCGGCCAATGTTCGTCCAATAGCAGGTCCGGCAATTATACGGCACATCTCGATGACCCTGACGCCAGCCAACGGTCTGAGCCTTTCCGAGCTATCACCATTTGGAAAAGGCACCGGCGGTGTAGTTCTCTCGAGGTTCTCGATATGCCATGGACTCTGGTTGAGCTTGCTTTTCCCCTAGTTCAATCAATGCTGTGGACAATGTGCGTACTACCAGATCATACATAATCAGTCATTTTGAATCCTTCCCATTTCATACAGGTAACTCCAGCTTGGCGCTTCTCAGCGTTCATCTGTTCGAGTTTGGCTGCAGTAAATTGCTTTACGTGACCCTCAATTAAATCAATAGATTCATGGTAATCGGTCATGTCTGGTCGATGACCCTCAAGACCGATCATATTGAGCGCTGTGGTAGCCTCGAGAGAGCCGTGCAGATGGAAATATTCACCAGGGTGTTTCGTCTCATATAGATTAGCAGACAAACGCCGGTACAGGTTTGACTGAGCCTGCAATAAATCGGTATCTGGCATATTTAGTGACTTCAACGTGTGGTATAAAAGCAGGATGTACCTATGAGCTTGGACTTGACGTTGGGGTCTCCTTTGCCCATGCCGTCAACGGTCGAGATGTACGCGGCAAAGAGGAAGGTTGCTGCGCGCTCGAGATCTAGCGTGATGTTCCTGTCCTGGTGGCCATACCTTAGTTCTGTCAATGCGGCAATGGCACCAGCCTCGACGGCCTTGAGTGCCGAAACTGCTTCAGTTTCCTTGACGGGGCATGGCAGGCTTATGCGACCCTCCCCCTCAATGGAACAGAAATTGACCTTCTTGGCATGATAGCGGAACTCGTTGGGGATCTCATGAAAAGAGACTTGAAGTAGAGAATCCAAGGCGATTGCCGCGCCATTCTTGAGAGAGTACCGAGAGGCGCCGTTGGATAGCTGTTCAGTAGGCATATCGAAACATGACAACAGGTGAAGAAAGTCTACAAGGAACACAAATGGGAAAACTACACCTACCTCGTTCACTACGGATATTGCCACAGCTAGAGGTCAGGGACGCGCAAACGCCTGATATTCATATGCAGAAGTTGACCAAAAGTCGCCAACGGCTCGAGTGGATAGCACCCGAACAGATCGGCTTCTTTTGGCGGTTGCAGAATCCCGACGAAAGGTTGCCCTGCAAACCTCCAAACGATCACATAACCATTCGAAACAGCATTCTAAAACTACCTTTGATGTACAGAACTTGAGTACCAGTTTGCACTCATGCGTACTGTAAGACACAACATCAATTGGCAACTCATATCATCGTTCTCGTACCTGCGGTGGTGTGTGCGCGATTCCGTGGCCAAGCCTTTGCCCCAATTCTGCAAGCGCCAACTCTTTCAAGCCACTGTCAGTGGAGCCGCTGGTGGCGCGAGTACTTTATCTTTCCAACCACGCCGGCAAAACACACGGCAGGCACTTGCCCCTCACCACCGCGGGGCAGAACCATTCAGATCATGCCTTTTCCCGGCTGCTTCACAAGGCAGCTCCAGGCTTCATCCGTCTCACTGCGTTCTGGAATGCCGAACCTCAAGCCGGCAGACCCAGCGGCTGTGGGAATGTCCCATAAGGAAAATGGTTAATCTATCATGTTTATAAGCTCAACTTGAACCCCTCTCCAAAACCCTTCCTTCAGAATTGTCGGACTCGTTCCAGCCATTTGAGGATCAAGTAATCTTGTGAAGGTCCGTCAAGATGTACAACATCACCGAGAAAGAAACCCAGCCAAACACCTACGTCCACATCAATGGCACCCTTGAAGAGATCCTCGACCGTTACTGCGTCTCCGAGCTCTGCAAAGGCTGGCCCGTCTACCGCGACGCCTCGGAATGGAGCAACTATCGCAACATCTTCGCTGAGAAGGGCGCCTTCATCTTCACTAGTACGTCTTCGACCTTTCCCTTCCCTTCTCTTCAACCCACCTCCCCTCACCCCCACTCCTCCAAAAGCCACCACTAACCCACGTTTTCCCAGCCTGGTCCGGCGGTCTCTCCATCGACGACTTTATCGAAGTCTCCAAGCGCGGACGCGCCGCCGGCGACTTCATCATGCACCGCGAGAACGGTACGCTCGTCGACCTCAACCCGTCCACGTCGCGCGCAGTCGGCAAGATGAAAGCCACCATCACACAGCGCTTCATTACGGACGCCCTCACCTACGACGTGGAATGCGACTGCCGCTTCATATTCTTCTGCACCAAATCCCCTAGCGACCCCACCTCCACCTCCGACATCTCCTCTAGTCGGGAATGGAAGACGCAATACGTAAAGCTTTTCTACGAAAAGGACAAAGTCGTCAGCGTGGATGGCGGGCGGACGGCGCCGACGTTTACGGCCGAGGAGCTGGGGCGGTATCCTGAGGGGTATCGGTATCTGGGGGCGGCGCAGGCGCGGCTGGGGCATAAGATCTTGGAGGGGCTGCCGACGATGGATAACCAGGCTTTCTATGATATGTATAAGGCGATTGATGGGTGGTTGCAGGGGAAGAACGTGGATAAGCTGTTGCAGGTGCCGCAGGACTATCAGCCGAAGTTTTGATGCTGTGCGAGGTTCTATGAATAACGGTTGATGAGGGATTGATTGTCACAATATCTGTGTTTGGATGGAGGTACCGGGGACATAGCTTTATATGGGGTTCTAAGCTAGTCGATGTCCCCATCCTCTCCATCCTCTGGCTTGATTCTGAATCCTCTCAAGTATTCATAGTCCTCTCGACATAGGTCGACCGCGCTTCGGATTTCCGAAGCTGCCTCGCTGCCATATCTTTCCGTCCACTCCTGATCCTCGTCTGCTCTTGTCTTCGCGTCCCTACCCGTCGCTTGTCGATCTGCTGTCCTTGATCTTAGACCTGTGCTGTTGAGCGCATCCTCGTGGTAGCCTGCGTATTTCTTGAATAGGGATTCCGCATGCACGTGATCCTCTGGTGTGGACCATGAGAGCATGAAAGAGGAATAAGGGAAGTTGAGACGTGCGCAGACAGAACGTAATATAAACTCCGGATGGGCGAGAAGATCGTCTGCGTCGATGAGGATGGGCAGAGCATCTTGGACGCCATGCGAGGATCTTATGCTGGTCGCAGAAATGGCAGGACGCAAGGCCGGAGGGGAGAGGTAATCGAAGAGGAGACGAGTCTCACGGTAGCCGAGCTCTGTTGGATCCAATGTATGTTCTCCCGTCTTCTCACTGAACGGTGGAATGAAACAACGGTAGAGAGAAGGCATCGAGGCGGACGGCCGGCGGATAAGAAAGATGAATTGGAAGGTATTGAGGAGGGATGTGGGAAGAAGAGTTGGATTTGGAGGGTCGCGGGGGTTGGAGAGGTGCTGGAGTGATGGGGCAGTGGCATTGGGAGAATGTGAAGGTGGGATAATATGATACGACATATCTTTGAGGAATACACGCTTGCTTGGCTCCTGATAGTAGTTTCTCGCTGTGAGCAGTGACGAAAGGAACGAATGAATAGCTTGCCCTACCTTGATGGCATCGAGGATTGTCTGTAGTACATAATCGTAGGTGTAGTGCGCTCTGCCTGTTTTGTCGATCTTATCGGCAGGCCATCGCAGCCAGGCTGGTGAGATTCTCTCTGGACCGAAGTAAAATGCATCCCCGAATGGTTCATGAAAGCACGTGACCAGATCTCGACGGGTCATGAAAATCTGCGTATATGTCTCTTGAATCAGTCTCGATGGCAGGAATATGAGGTGCGTGTAACCTTGGCAAACGACGTACCCGTTCAAAAGCCGTCGAACAAGACCTTGTATGGGTAGCAACAAAGATGGGCTTCTGTGCCATTGCTTGACGAGGGTCTTGTTCAATCTTCCCAAGAAACCTGTCTCAATTATCATGCATGCCAAGCACGAGTCGTAGCGAACTGCCACCACACGTAGGCCAAGATGGAAAGCCAACGAGCGGACAAAGCGAAATGAGACCGATCAGTACTGTGCTCGTCAGTAGCTGTGCTGTGCCAAAGCCTTTGGCTACATGTACTCGTAAGATTGATAGACCGTCATTCTATCTCAAGGTATTGTTGGCCCGAGCTTTTTCTTCTCCATACCTACAAGCTGAGGGCTGAGCTCGATTTACGAGTCCAACTCTCGCTTACAGGTCGCTTCAAGCAATTCTTCACCCCAGGTGTCTCGACCAGCCTCAGATGTACCTTCGGTATTTCAATGTCCGCTTCTTTGCCGACGCCTAGTTCGCTCCTTCGCCTCAAAGTGAAGAGGACGACGCAGACATAAATAGGAAGGTGGTGTGGGTTGCAAGGCTCGATGACGTTGTTTTATCCTTCCGTGCCTCTCTGCATACACGGCTCTGACACACTTCTTCAAGATCGAATCTTAATCTTTTCAGCTCTGCAGGCAGTGGAGCCTCGGAATCTGCAGAGTGCTCGCTAGCTTTGTTTCGTTACTCCCTCTTTTTTGGAATTGGTCTATCGCATTCAGTGCGATTATATAGCTGGAAAAGCTCATCCCTTCCTTTTGCGGGCGTCAAGTCTTTCGATTGCTATCATATTGACGTATGCTGTTGATATCATGCCTGACTGCGATGCTGTGGATCCTGAAGCCTCTTGACCGCGTTGCTGCAAGTCAACGAAGCATTTTCTCTAACACGCTGTGCCTCTTCTTTGGCCATGGGAACCTTTCGGCCGACGTGCTCGGTAACCTGGCATGTCCTGCAGCAAGTGATCGTCCCCAGGTGTGAGGCACACTTTGCTCGAGCTTCGCCTTCTAAGCTTACGGCGCAGCATTGTCCAGCTGAAGCCAGCCCCAGATGGAGGTATCGATGATATAAGTCCAGTATGACTGGTATTCCCCTTCCTGAGGGCTCCTTTGGGAGTGACTACATTTCGTTCGGACGGCGATGGAGACGATCCATGGTCTCAATATCAACGGTCCTGCCATCATAGGGACTGGCGTGGCGTTTACAATTCTTGCGGTCCTCGCTGTTGGTCTGCGATTTACCTCGAAGCGCATTACCGGTGTAAAATATGGGATGGATGACTGGCTGCTCCTGGCTTCACTGGTTTTATACTTCGTCGCAGAGGTCTTAGTCATAAGATGTGAGTTGCTTTAGAGGTTGTATCAACTCTGCAATGATATACGAACTGATCTTCTGCGTCCAGCCGACATCATTGGCCGCAAAGCCGTATCGCCAGACGACCAACGATACAAGGTCTACCTTCAGGTTCGAGGACACCCTTCTCCTCCGTCGAAAAGACGCATCAGCTAATCAAGCTACAGTATGTCTACATCTACAGCGTTTTCTACTTTCCTGTGATCGCCCTGGCCCTAGCCTCCGTTCTCTTCCTCTACCGCCACATCTTCTACCCCTCCCATATCCGCTACACCTCCCTCGTCCTCGCCGCCGTCTGCTTCGCCTGGTGCACGGCCGCCCTAGTCATCGAGATCGGCTTCCCGGGCCACACAATCGCCTACTTCTTCCCCGGCGCCTCCACGACCACCTTCAACGTCACCTACCTCACCTTCTGGCTCGCCATGGGCATAATCGAAACCCTCCTCGAAATCATCATCCTACTGCTCCCCCTCCGCGAAATCGCCCGCCTGCAGCTCTCCCGGCGCAAGAAGTACCTCCTTTCCATCATCTTCAGCCTCGGCGGCTTCGTCGTCATCACGGCCATCATCCGCCTGTCCATCCTCTACCGCCCCACCAAGCCCGACCTCGACCTCACCAAAGGCGACATCTGGTTCAACGTCCATCTCGGCACCGGCATCATTTCCGCCTGCCTGCCCACCTTCCGCCCGCTCATCTCTCGCAGCTCGAGCTTCCTGCAGAGCTTCAGTTCGCGGAAGGGCTCCTACACGACTGATCAGAGTGGGAGCGCGCTGGACAATATGAAGAGTAGGTTGCGGGAGGCCAACGAGCATGGGAAGAGCGAGACTGAGGGAATTGTCATGCAGCCGAAGAAAGACAATCTCCAAGGCAGTTACGCGGATGCGAGGTGGAGCGAGGGGAGTAACTCGCCGAGTGGCGCATGGCAGGAAGACGGGGCGGTGACGGCGGGGGAGGCGATTGCGGTGAGGAGGACGGTCGAGGTTGTGTAGGGATGTTGGCGCATCCACTACTTGCTTCCTTTTCTAAACACCTCTCAATCCGAAGTTCCTACTTTGACAGCTCTCGCTCGATCAATAGAAACCAAGTTGCAACTCGCACAGCGCCCTGATAGTACACCGCACCTTTACAAAAGCAGGCTTCAACAAGCCATCATCATTATCATCCACGCTACCAGCGACATGATCCCATCAACAGCGCACCTCTCTCGGTAAGTCGCACATCCGCAAAGACGGCCACGGTGGGAAGCAAGCAAAGTTGCGCGGTTCGGTCAGGATATCGTATATCTGGATCCAATCAAACAAAATTGATTCTCGAAACCCTCTCTCTCATTTGTAACCAAAGCATGGACAAAGAACGAGCGAGAGATATACACATCGTCGTGCTTCCCTCTCAAACATCCATTTGAGTCCGGCAATATTAAATCTCTCGAGTCTGTTCGTCAACAGCAGAACGCTTTGCCCCCTACCTTATGTCATGGCTCGCACGGTATGGAGCTGAAAGCCCGCTCCCACGTCTTATGAGACAAGTCCTCCAGAAGAGTCCAGAGTCAAACTGGCTACGGTTTTGAGCGATGATGGCCCTAGTAGATGGTCAGCAACCCATGTGCGACTGGCAGTTTCTCGAGCAGGCTTTATTTATGTATACTCTGAGCGACTTGTAAATGCTTTGCTTTCCTTGTTGCATACATCCATGATCCAGATCGAATGGCAAATCCTATGTACAAAATCCCCTAGCCAGCCAAACGGCCTGATCAAGTCCACTCTTTTATTCAACTTTGCGACCAGGGAATTCCAATCCCAGGGTCGTATTTCGAAGCCTTTTCTTTCATCGAGTCCAGCTCTCTTCTTCCCCAACCGCCCAAGCTCCTGTGAGATCCCTCAAGCCAGTAAGGGAGGTAAAGCATATCACCACCCAAACCCCGCCTCGATGAAATCCACGTTTCCATCCGTTTGTCTCCTCCTCACCGCCCCCCTAACATCATCCCCCAACCCGCCTGGTCCACACACCATCACGCCCATCGCACCCACCGCCTGCTCTGCCTCTTGCCCAACCACGGTCTCGATATTCGGGCGCCCGGGGAACATACGCACGGTCTCGCTCGGGGATTTGATTTCCTTGGTGCTGCGCGGGCGCGTGATGAATAGGGAGATGCGCAGGATGTCGCGGCGGCGGTCCATGCCGAGGATGCTGGTCATATGTGGGCGGATCCATTCGAGGTGTTCGGGGGATTGGATGACCCAGATGAGGGAGAGGCGACGGCAGGCGACTGTTCCGTTGGCGAAACCGTCGATGAGGTGGGGAATGAAAGGCAGAATGTGCGTGATGCCGACGCCGCCGGCGATTAGGAGGACAGTGCCGTAGGATGAGAGAGACTGCGTTGAAGTGTAGGGGCCCTCGACGAGGGCCTTGAGGGGGACTGTGGCGGATGGAGACTGGAGGGCTTTGTCGTGTAGCTTAGAGGTAAAGCCATCCCGCGAGCGGACGATAAGAGAAACGGTGGTAGTGATTGGAGCGAAGGGGGATGGAGGAAGGCCTTTCTCGGAGTCGTCGGAGGCGGTGGATGAGGAATCGCACCAGGCGACGGAAAAGGGATGAGATGTCCAAAGGCCGAGCGTGGGGATAGTGAGGTAGACGTGTTGGCCGGGCCGGAAGCGGAAGGGCCGCGCAAGCTGAAGGGTCACGCGAGTAGCAGAGCCAGGCAGAGCCTCGAGCGTGGCCTTTGTATTGCCCTGACCTAAATTGCGGTATACAAGAGTGGCGAGACGGACAAAGCGCTCCAAGGCCCAGGCGATGAGCACATAATCTAGGTAACGTCGCGAGGGAAGACCGTCTAGATGGATCCAAGTGCCGATGAGAGCAGCGATAACGAGCGCTATGTGAAGATGTAGAAACACTTCGTAGCAGGCGGATCGTAAAGGTTTACAGGCTTGTAGGACGATGACTACCAAGGCAATGGTGCCCTAATGTTGTGAGCAAAGCAATAGATGAATTTGATTGAGTTTACTTACAACAAGACCGGTGTAGAGCATCTTGCTTTCGGAGATAGATTTACCATAGTTAGACCAGCCACCTGGTCTATGTAAGCTGCTGCAACATCCAGGCCGAGCAATGACTGACCTTTTTTGACCATCATGATAGTGAATGCTAGAGTATGAGCTACGGTCTCTGCTACCACAATCCTCCCAAACCAGCGATGGACGAGATTGAAGTTGTCGAAAGAGACGTTGAGGAGAGCGATCAGGGGATTGTTGCGACCTGCCATGATCACTAAAGGTATCATGTTGACGACGGCAAGAGTGCCGGTACGGTTCCGAAGATGGTTCAAGAGAGCTGTTTGGTTTCCGTGCGTTTCCATATCATAAACACAGAAAATAATGTTCATCACAATGACCCCAGTCAGGAAAAGGCTCTGAGACCGGGTCGGTAGGATGCCAAAGCTGAGAGAAGAGATACGCAGGTCGCGATTATGACGTTTCCGAAGAAGCGGTGCGTAGATGAGGTGCTGCCTGAATTTGCCATAGGCGTGGTTTGGCTCTCTGAAATATCGTTGAGTATCATTGTTAAGACATGTTAACGTACGAACATATTGTACGAAGTAGATGACCACGCGGTAAACGCCCAAAGCGAACACGATGCCTGCCAGGAAGATAAGAAGGTAGTGAGCGAACAGGGCGTTGTCTAAAGCAGCTGCTGCGAGTTGCGCTGGAGTCTGCCCATGCCCTTGGGCGGCAGCCATGGTAGCCAAAGAGAACAGCGTCAGGCCCCAGGTGCTGAGTGGCGACATCACAGAGGTGATTGTGTAGAATACTGAGAGAACCTCCAAACCTTTTTCCCCTGGGGCCGATGTCTCGTTTCAAGTAAGGTATCCAAAGGCTGGTGAAGTCGGTTGAATACGTAAAGTCGTTGTGCTAGCGCTCTGCTGGCCAGTAATGGGTTCAACAATGAGTACAGATAATACAGAGAATCGTAAATAGCCTCCTTCCTCCAATATCTGAGATTGGAAACAACAGTTGCTGTGGTAATGGATCGAGTCTTCCGGGGCGAACCTAAGCCATAACGTTCGGATTACGACGGACGGGGTTTTCAAACAAAGAGTCTTTGTCACCGAAGACTAAAGAGCCTTGACGAAAGGCCCAAGCGAGGCGTTGGGCTAAGCTTGATCAGTCGACGAACGGGCTGAAGATGTCTTGTATGTTGCAGGGTAACGCTGTTGTAGGCTGTGAACTGTGGGGTGAAATGAGTGAAAGCTGTGGTCAATACAGCGAGCAGAATCGATGGATTTGGAAGTGCGAGACAAAGAGCGTCGAGCCAGAGTGGCTAGAGAAGGTGTGTTGAAAGCAAGTCGCAAGTTGTGAAGGCGGGAGGACGTTGGACAGGGCGGAAGAAAAGAGAGACGATGGTACAGGATGGAAGCCCTTGGGCGTGAAGCATTCAAGGAGATTGCCCCTGGTGATCTACGTACTTGCCTATTCTGGCTGGCTTGGCGCTCAGTGGAAACACGCCCGAGAAACGAGAATGCTTGTTTTGGCGCTTGCTCTTCTCATTGGCCCATGGAAGCTTACCCAATACCCGCAAATGCTGTTCCTAACTGCTACTTATCCTAGTAGAGTACTTGTAGGCGGATACGATTCATGGACAGTGTATCTCTAGATTAAGTAGAAGTACGGAGCATGAATTACATCCAGAAGTCCACTCTCACCAAGGTCAGAAATAACAACAGATTGCGGACTTCACAAGGTCTTCATGGTGCATAGTTTGGCAGCATGTTGGTGCTGAAGCTCAGGTGAAGGTAAACGAATGGTACAAGCAGTGATTCAGTGACTCTCTCTAACTGCAGTTGCCGTCGGTGACTCCGTTCCGGCCCTGCCGCTGAAGTTTGCATGATGCTTCACAAATCTTGACTATTCCACCAACGCCTGTATGTCTCCATTTTCAGCGGGACCATATCAAGAGATCTTTTGCCCCCTCAAAATCACACTCGTTCCAACATCAAGCAACGCTTAATTCGTCTTCGCTCTCCTCTACCTGATGTACAGGCCGAACAAGATCGTTCGTGGCATGGCTAGTCACACGTGAAAGCTGTCCAGTCGTCCTCGCTCTCTTCCCTTGCAGACGTCCACCAGACTGCTTGAGTAGTCGATTGGCCCTGGTAGAGTCGGTCGATCCAGGCTCGAGCGGTAAGTCCGCGGTGTGCTGAGAAGACTTCGATGAAGAAGGTCGTGGAGAGGCAGAAAGTTCGTCTGCCTCGGCACTGTACAGATCTTCAATGTCACTGCTCCCGCGGTTCCTATGGGACACTGGATCCTCCGGGCTCTCGTCCTCAATGCTCCGATCACCAACAAGGGCGGTTGTCTCGGCTCTATGACTCTCTTGTGATGCTCGTGACTGTTCCTGGCTTCCCCTCTTTCTCTTTTTTAGACACGGCGACATATCTGGTAGGTCGAGAGGCTCCTTCCATGGCGAGGAATGGGCTGGATCACCAGTACCACTACCATAGCCATCTTCTTCTCCATCACCCGCGCCATCTTGTCTGAGGCCTTTGAGATTGCCCGCTGGAGTCTTGGCAACCCATTCACAAATCCCTTCTTCCCATCTATAACCGTCTCTTCTTGACTTGGGGTCATTCGATCGCATTTTGCGAGGGGTGCGCAAAAGCTGTCCTGGTGTACCGCCGTCCACTTTTCGTTCCAAAGCCGAGGCCCACTCCAGGTGTCTAGGCTGGCCTGTCCCTTCTGCAAATACAAAGGCTGCTGCAACGGAGATCCCATCGCAGACTTTTTGGATTGCTCTGTCGAGGCTCGATGACATAAGGTCAAGGCCTTTCAGCAACTTCTGAAGGTAATAGAAGGGATCCTGCGTGACTGCCTTCCCACAGCAACGCGCAACATTGCATATCAATGACCCAGCAGACGTAAAGAATTCAGAATGTACCGCATATTGCGCGTCAAGGCGGATGAAGTTGCCCTTGGGGAATTTCTGGAAATCTTGACCAATCTGCGCCTGTACCAAATTGAACGCCAGTATCGTCAAACCCATCTGAATCCAATCGAGTGTGGGCGTGCCCGTTCGCGTCAAATTCCGGACAGCAAATTCTTGAGCTTTTTGAGCTTCAATGCCGATATTCTGGATAACGCTCCATTGAGGTTTTTGGAGTATTTCTATCGAGCTGAGAACCGTCAACATGTTAGTAACCGTTCTGCAAGCTCTTGAACGAAGTTCAAAGGGTTCCAATTCGTCGCTCGATGCGTCTCTACCGTTGGAGCTTGAGAGCATCTCGGAGCTCGAAGATAATCGCGTAGCCTCTTCTTTACGTCTTTGCGTTGAAGGAACCTCGCCAATGCGTAATTGCTCGATCTGCTCATTTGGTCCGCCAAAGTCACCATACATCAGCGATACGATGGCCTGAAGTAAATTCGCGGCCTCCGCGGCATCAGCAGCCCCCTGAGTGATGGAAATGACAACTCCATTCCACAAGGTAACCCCATCTCGACAAGCGACCCACTCTATCGGTAGAATGCCGCTTCTAAAAAGCATCGCCAGCTGCTGATATGTGAAAGCCAGGCCATCTGAGGCAGCGGAATCATGCAGTAGAGCCATGGTATGCAGAGCTATTGAGTGTCCAAAAGCGAATATCTTGTTTTTGATGGAAGTTGGTCTGGAGAGAGGTCGCATCATGCGAATCATGCTTTTCACAATGACCTGAGCCTCATTGGTTGCGTGGCGATGTAGACAAAGAATGACCAGGCCGCGCGCAAGAGGTAAACTGATCAAGGTTTCCTCGACTGCGTCAGCTAGAAGGCGTATGCCATGCGCTCGCACAACCTCTTTGAGTGGTTTCCACCCTTCCTTGCTAGATATGTTCAGAGCTTCAAGCTCGCCAAAGACTATTGTTGCCGCATCAGATTTGTCATCTGGATCTTCTTCGGACATGCGAAGTTGTTCTTCATTGATACAATTCGTTATCTGCTTCAGACAAGTCGCGAATAACGATCTTGGGCCATTCTTGGGGGTCGGATCCAGCGAGGTCGCCCTCAATAATGAATCCAAGTGCTCGTAAACACCCTCAGCTAGCCTCCAATTGGTGGGTAACAGTTCCTTCGCGAGTTCTCGGAATTCACGTAATAGATTTCTTGTGCAAGAGCGGAAATCTCCTGGAAGTATGGCATCAGGGTCGACCTTTTCGATGATCGCATTCGCTTGAAGATTTACTACTTTTCCCTGTTGATCCAGAAGCGGTCTACTTGGTACACCTTGTCGGCTCAGAGCGAGTGCGTCTTCGCGGAGGTGCCTCTGATCAGGTTCTTGGGCCTGACCGTGTACATAAGAGGGGTGTGTAATATCCCTAGAACTTTGAATATTCCTCTTAGTCGAGTATGTGCTTTTCAACCTCTTCCGCGCCCTCTCCTCTCCTAAGACATCTGACCATGGGTCGGTCTCCTCGTCAGTGGTGCTAGGCTCCGGAGCCTCTATGCTTGATACTATGCTCGTAGCTATTGACTCAAAAGGAGTCGACGAGTGTAGGAATGCAACAATGCTGCACGATTCCTCGGCGATCTCGTTCGACCGCACGCGTTTAGGTCTCTTGATTGTTCTAGCAGACGCAATCCCAGCCGAGTCCAGCTGAGATACCTTGAGTTCATTTGAGCCGATCTTCTTTAGCTTGCGCAGAGCGGCGATCTTCGAGTTCAATGGACGGATGAGTCTGTTGCATCGTGCCGTGGTCCACGGAGCTTCAGGATTCGGAACCCGTAAGGCAGGTATACACGGTGTATCTTGACATTTGGACTTGGCCTTCCAGAGCCAATCAGTATCTCCATGGGAACCAGGGAGATAGCCACTGGGGATGGTCTGATACCCAGCATGAGCGTAGAGTGCGTCCGGAGCCGTCATGCTTTCCCAAGCAAAGGAGCAGCAAAAAGCATTCGCAGGACAAGCGCGATTGGAGCTATCATGTAAGGAAATGTATGCTGACCCAAAATACTGCAAGGGTGCAAAAATAGAGAGGATGAGTCTGTAAACACACGATCAACAAACAGAAAAATATGATCATCGCGGAATAGATCCGCTTATCGATAACGATCAATCCTGACAAAGTTTCTTGTCCTATTTTTACAAAGACACAAAACGCAAAATTCGAGAAAAGAAACCATAGTAATTGGAAGGGCAGACCATACATAGCCATGGCGACCACAGCAGACAAAGTATGTTCTGATTTGCACCCCAAGAGACATAGTCCCCTTTGCTGATATGCACTTCCAAGATCAAAGACATAGAGGCCGAAATGGCCAAAACACAGAAGAATAAAGCCACCTCTTATCACTTAGGTATGTGCTTGAAGAAATAAGAAAGAATGTGCTCCTAATCTACATTTTTTAGGGCAATTGAAGGCAAAGCTTGCAAAGTTAAAGCGTGAACTGCTTACCCCTCAATCAAGTGGCGGTGGTGGTGGTTGTGAGTAAGGCCAGATGCTCAAAGTAGCTAGATGTCTGACCTTTTGGAGCTGGATTTGATGTTGCGCGCACCGGTGTTGCAAGTGTAGGTTTCATAGGGTTCCCTTCAGTGGGAAAGAGCACCCTCATGAGCAAATTAACAGGCCAGCATTCAGAAGGCATGACTGACCAACTCTATATGCTCAGAATTGAGAGCTGACTGGTGCTACAGTTGCTGCTTATGAATTTACGACTCTGACTACAGTTCCTGGTCAAGTCCAATATAATGGCGCTGCAATTCAGATGCTCGACCTTCCCGGAATCATTCAGGGAGCCAAAGACGGCAAAGGCAGAGGTCGACAAGTTATCGCCGTTGCCAAAACCTGCCATCTCATATTCATCGTTCTCGATGTCAATAAGCCTCTGACGGAGAAGAGGATCATCGAGAATGAGCTTGAAGGCTTCGGTATTCGTATCAATAAAGAGCCACCAAATATCGTCTTCAAGAAAAAGGATAAAGGCGGTGTCAGTATCACCAATACTGTGCCGCTGACCCATATCGACCATGATGTCAGTCATCTTAGGTGTCGGGAGGAAATGAATCGACTGGCTAACAAGATGTAGGAGATCAAAGCTGTGATGGGCGAGTATAAAATATCCTCAGCAGATATTGCCATACGTTGCGATGCAACCATCGACGACCTGATTGATGTTCTGGAGGCGAAGAGTAGGAGCTATATTCCCGTGATATATGCCCTCAACAAGATCGACTCGATATCGATCGAGGAGCTGGATTTGATCTACCGTATACCTAACGCGTGTCCTATCAGCTCTGAGCATGGATGGAATATCGATGAGCTGTTGGAGCAGATGTGGGAGAAACTTAATCTGAGAAGGATCTATACAAAGCCCAAAGGGAAATCTCCTGACTATGAGACGCCCGTTGTTCTTCGGAAGAATGCCTGTACCGTGGAAGACTTCGTAAGTCAGTCACTGGACTCCTGCGAGTAAGCTGACAAGGCGCAGTGCAATGCGATCCACAAGACGATTGTTGAGCAATTCAAGCAGGCAATTGTATATGGTCGATCGGTGAAGCATCAACCACAAAGAGTTGGGCTCACTCATGAGCTTGCAGACGAGGATATCAGTGAGGAATCCACCCAGGCGGAGAGGACATCGAGGCCTTCACTGACTGTCAGCAGTAACCATCATCAAACGATGAATTGGCACAAAGTATTCTCCACCACCAACACCAAATGTCATGTGGTATATAGGGTCTGCACATCCGGTCGAAAGGCTTCCACCACTGTTATCGATCGAAGGTCATGCGGGACATTTTGCGATGCTCCAAACTCATCCGTGCAAAACATGGAAAGTCTTGTGTCCTCGATCTTTACTGGAAATTGACAGCGGCAGACGGCACAGTAGCACAAGACTAGGTCAAACGCATTGACCTCCCTACGTGGAGTCCAAAGGGAAGATAGGTGTAATTGGTAAGAGCCTCGGGGGAGTATTAATATCCCTACAACAAGAAGATCGCTTCAATCAACGCCGATTGCAGACCAATTTAACTCTCGGCCCAGCTACGAATGCGGATAACGATGTGAGGTCCAAGATCAGCAATGCTAGCATGCTATTCGACGTTCAATGAGTCGCTCTGTTTCGGCGCTACGAGGACATCTGGCCATTCTAGAGTGTCGAAGGAGATGGCGTAGTCAAATTCTCAAAGACAATAGAGATATGACGGCAGCTCATGACGAAAAGCATGGCTTCCCAGACAATAGGGTGTGGGGATCGACCATTCTCAGCCAGCCTACTGACTCCATATCCACCGCTTGAGAGAGGTAGTATTTTGTAAGATCTGGTACACGCACAAGGCAGGTCTTTCAGCGCGAAAGGATTCCTTTCAGTCCTCCAATGGCTAGGGTACTGATCAGCACCGATCAGGTGCCGAATGGAACCAACCAGTAGGGAGCTCACAGAGGTCTTCATTGGCAGTAATTTTTCTCCCAGCTGCTCCGAGTCTGGTCTCACGGGCGATCTCGATAGATATCAGTTGGCGCGAAGGCGAAAATGCGCAAAATGTGGAAATCATTAAACATGCCTGATGCCTATCAGCGCGAGCTTGGTGTCATCCCACGCTTTTTATCACGCAAAAATACGAGGCGATAAGTGAATTGAATACGTAGGCGAAACGAATGAAAAGGCTTCTTTTGTGCCAGAAATCCTGGTGAGCACTAACGACTAGATCGCCTCGGAAATCCTATTTGCTGCGAGGCTACCACTGCCCGCAAGTCAGGCCCAGTCGATTGCGAGCAAGATGGGCAGGGTCTGAGGGCTAGGGCATTTCACTTTCGCTTTCTTCGAAGCCAAAGCCCGTTGATGACCTTTGACTTTTGACTTTACAAACTAAATCCGCTCCCGCCTGTTACCCAAGGTCTGCAGGCCGTAGCGTCCACGGGCAATGGGCATGGGTGGGAAGCGATGGAAGGTCACTAGGTCACACTCGAGCGAGCGAGCTGGCCGTCCTCGCCTTACCAATCTGCACGTAGCGATATACCCGCCAAAGATTCTACGGTACATATGGTACCTACCACCTTCTCCGCACCCAGCTCCTGCGTTGACACCTAAGGACGACCCGCAGCCCGTCTGCCATGGACCCTTTCCACACTCATTGAGCTGTGTGCGTTGCTCGGATGCCAATTGAGTGTGTTGATACATATTCTTGCTCAGCAAAGTCTGTCATCCCCCCGGCCGAGTGGGACAGGTATACCCACCATACCGCTCCCACACTATACCCTCGGCTTGCAGTACTGACCGAAGACAGACATGTCCAATGCAGATTGCCGTCCAGCACCTGTGTAACCAGGGTCCTAGGCAGGAACCAGGATCGCTACCGCGGGGAACGTCTCGGATTCCTTGGGCCACCATCGGGTGCGTGCCTGAGCAACGGTGCCTGCAATAGAAAGCGCCAACAGCCCTCCTGAGCTTTCCCACGCTCAAGTGTGCCGCCACCAACATTCTTCATCGCTATGAAATCCGAACATCATTCTGGGCTTGGGCAAGTGGGGAATCCTGGGTCGGATCGCTGGGTGGAGGTAACGGACGAGCATAATTCGCCTCTACACGAGTACAATGGCTATACTTTTGTTTCGCCCTCGTACATCCCGTTCGACTCGATACATGATCGAGCGCAAGAAACGTCATACTCGGCACCTACGACCTTGTATATACCACAATGGCCGAGTCAGTTGACGAGCCCTTCTCAGGGTCCTCCGCCCGCCCCGATGCCCGTAGCGCGCCCGATTGCGCCGGCGACCAGCATAGCTGCCGTGCAGGCTGTGACGGCTCCAACAGTCAAACCAGCACCAATACCAGCACCTCAACCGGCGCAGTCGACTGCTCGAAGGACTCTCACAGACAGTGATCGACGGAGGATGTGCGAATACCATGAAGAAAACCCAACTATAAAGCAGACCGAAATTGGAGGTATGTTGCATGCGCATTGATGCACTTCCTAATCTAGACTAACAGGTGGCTCAGCAATGTTCGGCGTGGAGCGAAGGTACTTGAATTGCATACTCTCTCGTGATCTTGATCAGTACTGAAATCATTGTAGTACCGTGTCCAAAGTTCTGCGCCAGAAAGATAAATTTCTGTCAGCAGATAATGGCGATCAGTCGCCCATGAAGCGAACAAAAGGGAAATTTCCTGATATTGAAAGAGCGCTATCGAATTGGGCAAGGAATCAATTGCGACTAGGTCTGCCACTGGACGACGACCTGATACGAGACAAAGCAACGTTCTTCGCGCACACTGTTGGCAGCTCTGAGTGTCACGCCAAAGTCAACAGTGGCGCCTGGCTAGAGAAATTCAAGCAGAGAAATTATCTGAATGGGAACGGGGCAAAGGCGCGAAAGATATCCTGTGATGCGGATGACTTTGACGCCGTCGACGGCATCCCCATCAACGAGCCGAAGTCTGGCTCCCAAACGCCCAACGGCATGTCACCCATCTCTCCTGATGCACTACATCATTCACGCTCGCCTAAGCTTGAGCATATTGAGCAACCGGACGGCTATTTAGACTTCCCTACCAGCTACCAGCATATACAGTCCGAAAGCGCGACATCGCTGGCCAGCTGCTACTCTGAAACGACCGTCAGCACCTGCTTCTCTCCCGATATCCGGAGTCCAACATCACCCTTCTTCTCCCCTGACTCAAGCTGTGGGCCAAGCCCGCTGATTCCCTCTCAACACAGCCGTCTCCCACCCCTCGCCAGCGCTGCCTCCCGCCCCCGCCGACAGACCTTCCCCGCCACCGGCGCCGGGGCGTTTGTAACCGATCCCCCGGTCTCCGACCCACCTCCAATGAAATACTCGCACTCCTCAATGGCGATCCCAACCCTTGAATCTCCACTCGAAGAGATGGAAGAATCACCCTTAAAGTTGGACTCCGCGGTCAATCACTCAACGCAACAATCCCACCACACCACACCCATCCTCTCGCCAAGCCCCTTGTCAATGGGTCCTCCTCCGCATCCGCCACCTAGCGGCCACTCATCTCCCAACCCCCCTTCCCAGGACGAAGCCCGCCGCGCCATGGAGACGCTCATGGCCTTCTTCGAGAACCAGCCCAACAACGCAGTGGACCCTCACGAGTACATCCTCATGGGGAAACTCATGGAGAAGCTGAAGCTCCAGGGCGGTTCCCTACCCGGCGGTATGCATTCGCTTGAGCGTGGCGACGGGACGCTGCCGATCGGTCGGAAGAGGAGCATCCACAGCCTCTGACCAAAGCTTCGAAAGCCGGAATCACATCCTAGGAGCCTTCACTGCTTCTAGGAAGCCCCCTTTTCAGCCTATACCTACCTATCGGACGGCATCCTTGCAGAGGAAATCCCACGTTCTCACGGTCCTTTCTTTCACGATTCCTATGCATACTCCATTTCCTCGGCGACTATCCTTCATCTCACTTTTCCTCACATCAACAACAGCATCAGGTAAACCGGCAGGTACGGGAATACACACGTATATACATGGGCGGCGGCGTGCATTCTAGGTCTTTTTGGTCGCATTTCTTCTTTTCTCTGGGTTTTTTCCATCATCGATCTATAAGACATACCCCAGCCCCACGGCTCTGACCCTTTTGAATTTCGAGGTGCATGATTTTTCGGGTGTTCTTTGTGGATATGTCCGGTGGAAGGGGGAGGAGGAAGAGGGCAGGTTGGCGTGGGAGGACGCAGTGTGTATTTACGAACTCAAATCCCATTCCAAAGCTACGTTCAAAGGAGGTGAAAGCGGACGTGGATTCATTGACATCATTATCCATTCTCTCTATCAGACTTTCTATTCTGAACCTCTAGCTACATCAAACCCACCCCCCCTCCCCTCTATCCCCTCCCTCACGCCCCTCTCCCCCACCTCCGGCAACACCCTCACAACCACCATCTCCACGATCGCATACAGAAGATGCTTATTCAGATACGCATCCCCCCAAACATCCAACTCCCCTTCCACCTCCCTGATCCGCTGCTCCGGCTCCAAGCCTGGGAAGCAATGCGTGAGGAGAAATGGGGGGAGGAGATCGAGGAGCGCGATGGCGCAGGTGCGTTTTATGGCGAGCGTTTCGGAGGCCGAGGGGGCGGGGGAAGAGGGCGGTGGGAGGGTGAGGTGCGGAAAGAGGGTGGTGCGGAGGGCGGTGAGGAGGGGGGGCAGGTGGGTGGGGGTGAGGAGGGGGGTCAGCAGGTGGTGGAGGAATCTGGAGGGAGGGTGGTTAGTATTGCTGTGATGGGGTTCGATGAGCGGTGTGGAAGATGGTGTGAGTAAATAGAGAGGCGACAGGGGTTTGGTGCTGCAGAGAGGGAATGAAGATCGTCGAGGGAGCTTGATGCAATTCGGGTTGGCCTGATCAGATAAGGCTGCAATGCAGGTCGGCTTGCACCCTCTATGCCATTATTTGCCGCATCTGAGGAGGTGAGAAGTGGGATGGGTGCAACGGTGATGATTTGGCTTGAAGAGATAAGGTCGGACCCTTCTCTGAGGAGCTCAGAGTGAGATCAACATAGTTGTTGGGAATTGACCCAGACGACGGTACAAGGGTTTGAGATGCAAGTATCAAGAAAAATGCGGTTGCAAGCATTCAATTGCCAGAGCCCTGTCGGTGAAGCTTCATCCGGAGACATCCATACCATGGCTTTGAGGCCCTCGGTTGCAGGCAGATCATCTAAAGCGTCTGCGCGTCTGCAGGTCTGGAGGGGAAATTGCATTGCATAATCATCTTGTGACCATGCGTGCAAGCAGGTAAGCGTAAGCTTTGCAGCACCAGAGTGGGGATGCATTTCGCAATGCGCCAGGGCTGAAGTGAAGCTCTACGACCCATCACGCGAAACTTGCTTTAGCAGGTTTTGACGAAGGTGCTTTGACGCCGCAATCGGACTTTCTCATGTGGTGCAGCAAATGGTGGCTTGTCTTAAAAAGCGAGGAGAAGAAAAATAAGCGGAAAATGATTGCGGGTGGTTGGGAGCAATTACGTGAAAAGTAATCTTTTCCTAGCCGAAAGCGCACTAGGCATTTCGGAGGATTTTGAGTTTGGGGGGAAAAGGAAGGGTAAAGGAGGGCCGATCCAGTCGATCATTCGGCGACATTAGCTGATCGACCGGCGCTTGGGCATGAGATATGCTAGGGAGGGCCAAAGGGAGGTGCAATTCGACAATATGTCGCCGTGAGATAAAGTAAATCGGGTGGGAGAATGGGGATTCTTGATTGAGTTTCCCAGGGAGATTTTTCGCCTAGTGTAAAGAAGTGTATCGTTTCAATTCATAAAAGACAGTTGGGTCGAAACGAGGTGTGGAAGACAAGAGAAGGGCAACCAGTCCAGGCCGACCGTCTCGCGCGTGGCGCACGTCCAACGTGGACTCGTGCATGTCTGCTAGTCTGCAAATGCGGGACGATAACGGGGAAAGGGGTGCGACAAGTCATTCAGCGGCCCGTAGTCAGTCAGCCATGGGTCTTTGCATCGGCCGCAAGCATACACTTCCAGGTCATCTGACTGAATGCTCATGCGAGGGATAACGGCAGCGCAGGAATCTGCAGGGGCTGCGCAACCAACAGTATCGCAGAAGAGACGATACGCGGACTTACTTGTCGAGTATTCCGTCTGCGGCGCCGAGCTTAAAAACTCCGGTGAGATGGTATTGGAGTAGAGACAGTGATCCCGAGAGCCAAGGCATACGGAGGGGAAGATCAAGGATGGCGGAGATGAGCGAGAAGCATCTAAACTTGAGCAGAGGACGAGCTGACCTGTGCGCTTGGACGGATTTTGACAATGATGATGCTGCCGCTCTGTTAGATGGCGATGCTGATCGCGCAGGCCCAGATGACGCCGCAATGAGACCATGTATGACGAATTGAATGGCAACAAATAGCATGTAGACGTATTGGAGGACCAGCCAGACAATGGTCGAAAAGGCGGAAATTTTGCCGTCTTTCTGCGATCCCGTGGCCTCACTTCTCTCTGAGAGCAGGCCGAACTTTTCTAGTCGGCTTCGAGTGTCAACTTCGATCTCTTTCCCCGTTACTTTAGGCTGAATCCGCGTTTTGACCAGCGTGACGATCTTGGTTATGGTCTCCCAGATGAAGTACCCCTCAGATGATTTCCCTCCAATAGCATTGCCCAGGATGCTCTCGGCAAGAACATCTGCGACAAGCGTGCGGAGACAGGCATTTTCTAGATCTTCTGTCGGTAGAAGAACAGCTAGTGCGCTTTGTACGAGCAACTGCCTGTACTGGGTCTCGTGCTCAGACTGCTCGGCGACCGTCAACGGGGTGGCAGCATCCGGCACTGGCGATAGAGCTGGTTGTGGGTATAGACTGTGGTATATGACTCTTGGATTGGTTAAAAGGGCCGACTCGTGTGTAAATGAATGGCTAATTCGATACGCTGGATCCTCCATCAGCTCCGCCGTAGCACTTGAGCAGATTGTAGCACTCACCACGTACATGATCCTCTATCAGCTCTGGGATCTCATCGAAAATGAGGCTCTCAAAATCCACACGCCTAAGCCTCCCCTCAATTGCCCTCGTACAATGTGCAATGATCCTCACCACCTCTTCCACAAACACTTGGTCTGGAGTGATTTTTCCATACCAGCTATACACCAAGTCTTTAACAACAACTGCAATAATGGCATATAGCTGCAGATCGATGTCGTTGCTGCTTGTCAGCGGTGGTAGAAGCTCCTCAATTGGGCATTGCTTTGTGGCGCCGGCGTGGGCGTCAGGGCAGAGCACGCGTCTAATCAAGGCTCGTACAGCCTTGTCTGATGCATCAGGTTGCGATACATGCGAGCGAGCTGGCGAAGCTTCGCGGCTTTGCGATGGTGGCCTTGAAAGACGAGGAGGAGTTGTTCCCAAGACTCGTGCAGCCGTAGAAGAATCGCTCAATGTTGGTACAGCTTTCGGATGAGGTTGTAGATGGGGAGGAGGGCGTAACTGAGCTTGTGTCATCGTCTCGTTGCATGTCTAGGAGCTTCCTCTGTCGTGTTGTTCTGCTAAGACTGATGTTCAATGTAAGCTCTACGCTCTTTGCTTGCTACATCCTAATCGCCTTGGTATCGGTGGAGCTTCTGAAGGGAGCTTCTTTGCCTCAATACTCAGACCCTATGGAAAGATTGTTGTAGAAGTGCGAGAGTTATCTTAGAATCTGACGACACACGAATTCGATGACGCGCTAAAAGCTAGCGCACTCCTACAATAATCTTTCTATAGAGTTTGAGAACGAAATCCCAAAAATCTGTCAAAACAACATTGTAACGAAAGACTTTTTTGCTTTGATATCAATACACATATACAACACACTATTAGTATATAATTTGATTACAAGTCAATAAAGTATATCAAAATCTAGCAACGAACGTAGTCTAATTGATATAAAATATAATGATTAAATTCTATTGCATGGCAAACATAACGTTGAAAACATATCATTTGTTTTGACAAATTTTTGGAGTTTTGCTCTCAGACCTAATGCAAAAAAGAAAATCTTACCAAAAGTGCATCAAAAGTGGCACCTTATTGCATTTAGCACTAGTGTATGTGGTATAGTGGTATTGCAGAATAAGCATTAGGTCTGAGGTCCTGAGGCAAGGAGCTTCTATCGAATTCGCTAAGCCAGGCTGCACTTGATTGCTTTCGGCGTAGCGGCAACATATTGCCGTCTTCTAGTTCATATCTTCATCTCATCTATACGTGCCTATACATCTACACGTTGTGTTCCCCTCCTCCCTCGTCAAATCAAGACTATCAAAGCAGTAGTTTATCCGCCGACATTCTTATCTGACATGAGCTTGGAAGATCATTCGCTGTGTTATGTGCCTTCAACGCGTCGGCTATGCTCTCTAGGCGCAACATGCTTGAACTCGCAGACTGCGGGTTATAGAAACACAAGCCTGCCATGTGATTGACGGCTTACCTTCTGATTAGTATGATTAAGGTATGAGTCTCCCGAATTTCAAGGGCGGGTTGAAGGCATCAAGAAAGGGGTTTTTTTCGCAAATCGTACTGAGTGCTATTTCTGCTTCTGTATCTCCAATATATTGTCCAATGCTACAACGCTTCTACGTTCCTCAAGGTTCTTCATTTAGACTTGGAATGGTGCTTCAGATGCGAGATGGCAGGGTTTGTTTCGGTTGTTGTTATCATGCTCTCTTTATTTCACGGAGAAGTTCGGTCAGGGTGAGGTGATATGCAGGGTCTTCAATCGCTTGTTGCAATCCAGCGCACTTAGGTTAGGAGAAGCGACATCGCATCGGTATGAACCACACAGCTTGGAGGAAAAATAGCTCAAGGATATGTCGGATATTGCCCACTTCTCACCGCGATCCCCCACAGCTTCCCCCACAGTATGCCCCACGGCATGCCACATATAAGTCCCTGAGGTTGCAGCGTAATCTGCTAAGGTATAATCATTGACACTTACCAGCGACCAAAGTCAGAGACCCTACACCAAAGACAAAATGCTCTCGCATGTCTTTCGATCGTTCAGGCTGCCCCAATCGCTAGTCCTAGGCTTGCTTTTGTATCAAGTGCTTACGAATGCATTTCCAACTTCAACCACCGACCACCGAGTGGAGATCCTCCAAAGCTTAGCTGCGGACGATATCAACAGAAGCCAATTGCAACACCTAGACACAAGGAAAGCTAATGTGACCACCCTGATCAATCGTGATTTTGCCTCGGAGCTCCTAGAGGGTGGATGGGAAGTGGTCTACGAATACTTCGATAGCCTACTGCCCTCTTCGGTCACGGCTCCCCTTTTCGCCAAATTCTACGGCGACGTGATGCTCCATGTCCTGTCCGTGGCCAGTAACACACAGCCTTGCAGCAGCTTCTCCCTTACCCAAGGTTTACTGATGCTCGAATTCTATGAGCCGTCCGGCGAGGGCATTCCATGGCATATCGTCTACAGTTTCGCGAACAACTTGTTGACCATGACGAATATGGGATTCACGGCAATGTACCACGCGGTGTACCTTCACGATACCACGGATGCCAAACTTGCCGTCAGACTGAGATTCGTTACAGATCTCGCCAGGGGAGTCTCCGGGATAGCGTCGAGCCTGTCGAGCAGTGGGTCGAACAACTGAAGCTAACTTCAAATGATCGCAACAAGCATGTTGGAGGCCTGCTCAGAGTGCCTATCAATCCTCTGTATCCATCTGCACGGCGCAAAAGCGAGCAGCATTACTGTTCCATGGACCAGCAAGGAGCGATGGGCCCGTTCCTCGGGAGTCACCCCGAAAACGAACAGAGAGGCTCACCATGAGACCAACCGGATAGTCAAGGCTCTCAGGGAATAAGTCAATCTCTCAAGGAAAATTACTCCTAAGCCAGGACACCCGAAATGAATATTCCGAAGGGGACAATCATCTCATGGGGCTGACAAGACACAAAGTCTCCACCAGGCTCTGGAGTACTCCCCATGTAGGTGTGTGGGACAGTGCGTCACCGTGTGCGCGTCACGAACAAGGTGCTCACTCTAGACCACAGATCTTGAGGTCGACGATTTGTGCAATGCATACTCTTAAGTACTCAGAGCAAGGCCTGTCAGATTGCTCACTGGACACACAATCCGGTCAATTCCTCCCAACAGAGCATTGAGCGATCGATACCCGACACCAAGCACTAGTCATCTAACGTCCGCGATGAGAACACTCCCCCTTCCTGATCGAAGTCATAGGCAGACCAGAGTACAATTCATGGCGCATCCGTTGCGTCCAGGAAGGCACTGAGACCTGCGATAGGATTACCTAACCGGCACTCGACCAGTCCTCTCGCAAGATCATGTCGTAGGGTAACATAGCGCAGAACCCTTTAAATCTTTCCCTAGACCTTGTCGACAATTATCCCTCGAAAATACTTACGGGGGGGGTCCAAAAGAAGAAGATATATAAATCAGCTCTTGCAGTCAAACTCCGCATTTTCCAGAGTAACACCATCATTCTTCCATACCTCTGAGCGCGAGCATCATCCGCAATTTCGATATGCTCCAATGCTTCGTCCGTTATGTAATGCGCACTAGCTATGTGCAAGAAAAAACAGCTTCGGGGTATTTCCATTCCAGCATCCCAAAGCGCCCCCTATTAATAATCCCCCATCCCTTGAACGCCTCGCTACCAGAATCGTAAGGCCTTTCGAGCAGTAAGTAGGTGTGGGTGTGCAGTTAATCCACCTCTGGCCCAAAAGCAGCACTCGCAGTTCTCCCCCCCCCCAGAAAAAACTATCAAGGAGCCACCATACCTCCGCACCTCCTAACGCCTATCATTCCTCCAAACTCCTCACAGCCGCCCTCTCCTTGATACCCTTCTCCTCCGCAATCAACCTCCGCATCTCCTGCCTCACCAGATCCTTCTCAAAGGCCACCTCCTGCATCTGCAGCTTCTGCCACGCCTCATGCCGCTTGCACCGCTTCTTCGTGCATACCCCCTCCTCGATCTTCTGCTCCTCCTCTCTAACACCATTCGTCAGCGTCGGCTCTCCCTCCGACTCCACAACCACACTAGCATCCTTTTCCGCCGAAGCCGTCGTGCTGGCCACCAGCTGTCCCGTGCGAAACGTTTCCTGGCCTTCAGTCGAGGAGCGCCACGCCGCGAACTCCTCGTCCGTGAACGCGAGGCGCGCATCGAAGCCGCAGATGCCGGCGGTCTTCTCCCCCTTCTTCTTGAGGTCGTCGAGAGCGGCTTTGGCGCGGGCTTTGACGAGGGAGAGGAAGGTATCGCGGTCGTCGAGGAGTTGTTTGCGCTGCTTGAGGGCGTCGGTGCGGGTCGTGATCGTGGCCAGTTGCGCGGCTTCCGCGGGGGTGTAGGTGGGTTCTTCGGGGCTGGCGGTGTCGGGCGGGCTGAGGACGCCTTCGCCCAGGCTGCGGAACTCGGTGATGGATTTGGCGGTGCTGGCGAGGGTTTTGACTTCGGCGGCGCGGAGGACGCCGCCGCGGAGGTGGGCGTCGTCGTCGGGTTCGGGTTCGTAGATGAGGTGGTCGCTGCTGGGGCAGATGTTGTCGGTGTAGTTGTCTTTTCTGCTTCTGCGCCTGCCGGTGGCGGGGGAGGTCGGTATCTTGGGTTCGGTGGCGTCGGGCTCGCCATTCAGGGCACGCTGGCGCATGAACTCGATGCCGTGCTCGTCGCTACAGTATTTGGAGGGTTTCGGGCCTGATGCTCGAGCAGGCTCGCGGCAGGTTTCGAGACGGCACATGCGCTTCCAGAGGGTTTGGCCTACGCCTGCTTCGGTGCAGTTGGGGCCTAAGGGTGTGGTAATTAGCAGAGGAACGGACATTGACTGGGAGATATATGCGCACAGAAATACTTGTCGATCAATTTACCGTCTCGCTCGCTCATATCCACACATCTGCCGTGGAACCAATCCTCGCATGGGCCATCGCATCCAATCATCCAGGTATGGTCATCGGGTTTGCGACATATGCAGAAAAGCTCCGATGAGTCGCCCTCATCCATCTCTTCGTCTTCGTCTTCATCTTTTGCGTTTGCCACGGACGAGCTTCGAGCGGGGGTGATGGAGCCTTGCTTTCCTCCCTTGGGAGCAGGAGTTTTGCTCGCGCGACTTGAAGCTGGTGTGCCTGTGCGGGGCCAGGCTGGAGAGCTGGCGATGCTGTCAGTCTCGATCTTGCGCTTCTTGCTTGGAGGCTTCTTTGCACTCGCTGTTCCCTTTTTCGGCGCAGGTCGCTTCTTGGACGGAGCTTGCTTTGGCTTTGCCGATGGGCTTCGGGTGGAAGGTTCAGTCATGGTTGCTGTAGGTGACGGTTTGTAGCTTGCATCGTTCTTGAGGTCGGCCACGGCCTTCGATGTCATAGGTGCTTCGCCTCCTAAGCTAGGTGGTTCGAGAGCATCCGTCGAGCTATCAACGGTCGTCGCATCCCGTTGAGAGCTCACTTCGCAGAGCTCGAGTGGGACCTCTGCCATCTCAGTCTTCACTTGTACTTGTTTCGCCTGTTTCTCTGGAATATCTGGACTGTGCGATGGGCGTATAACGCTCGGTGAAGGCTGTCGGATCTGCGCTGTGACCGGTGAGAGCGGTTCTGGTAAAGGCCTTGCGGGCTCAGTGGGAGGTGAGGCAGGTAAAGGCGCCGCGACAGTACACCCACTCCCGTTAATGTCGTTCTCGGTATGCGGTTCTACCGCAGGCAAGCCCTTCGTCGGCGGTATGTTCTCATCAGCTAGTGATCGTCGCAATGGAGGTAAGACTTCGGATGACGTATTGATGTCAGAGGTTCGACGCGCATTCACTCCATTGCTAGAGCTATGATGATATTGTTCCAAGCCTGGTGAGAATTGCCCCATAGACAGTTGTGGACGCGGGAGCTCGAAGGATCTGGGGGGTGAGGTATGGCTTGAAGTTGGCCGAGATGAAGACGTAGGAGGGTTAGGGTGATGCATGTCGTAGCTGATTGATGAATGGGCTGGTCGTGAAGGCGAGGGCAAAGGAGCGCTGCTGGTTGCGGCTTCTGCAAGGGCGTCGAGTGGGGAGGTGAGTGAAGGGCGGCGAGGAGAGCCTCCGGTATAGATGTTAGCTGGTCGCATATTGTGATAGACTTCTTGATGATCGCTCGCGATGCCTCCGGCACCGATTGCTGGATTGATGATAACTGGCGACTGGAAGTCTGCTGGTGGTGCTGGCGAAGCTGGGTTGAGCAATGCCGATAAGTTCGACATCACGGCGATCCAAGGCGTCTCGTCCCGAGAGTCAAAGACCCCAATGATGTGGTTGATCAGACTGCCTCATAGAAACAAGCATTGCGGACCCCCAGATTGCTTTCGAAAAGATGGCGCAGTCTTGACGTGACATCAGATGGAGCGATGATTGATGAAAGTAACCGCGAGGATCACCAGGAAAATGTGGGGCTGGCCAAGCCCGGCCGCCAAGCATCGTGAGCAGGGGTACCACGTTGCCTGGGTGCTGCCGTGCCTGGCTGCTCCATCTGTGAAGAAAGCGGACAATCAGGTCGGGAACAAGATCGCACTTTCCCCCTACTATCTCCCTATTGGAGCTCTCTTTTTTTTCCTTTGGAAACAATCCTAGAAGCACGGGGTATTTAGCTGTCATACTTGCCGTTATCCACAGGTCAAGACGAGGGAAGGGCCAGGTTTTGGCTCCCGTGATTTGGACAGCTTTCCCAACTAGACGCTATGAGCGATGAGGTAGGTCGTTCTCCTATATTAGCCTTGGTTCAGCAGCTTCATTTCCTCTGTAATTATGCTTACCCGGTTGTAGGGCGCCTCACCCCGTGAGCTCTTACTAGAAGCATCCCGCCGCAACAATACCTCTCTCCTCTCCGAAGTTCTGACGTCCCAATCACATCCGAGCAAAATAGCGCAGCTCTTAAATGAATCGACGGACGGTCTAGGCAACACTTGTCTGCACCTTGCGGGCAGCTATGGAAGCTGTACGTCTGATGTTGTATAGCTTGGTTCTCGCCTTTTGGGATGCGCTGTGATCGACGGTCCTGCTGACACTGGGTTGGCCTGCGTAGATGAGGTCCTTGACATGCTGCTAGACCAAGAAGGCTTGGAAGTCGATCCTATAGATCGGATGGAGTCAGATACCCCGCTGCATAAGGCTGTCAGGTTCATCAATGGGTTGTTGCAGGAAGAATGGGAGAGTGCAGCATCAATAGCGGATTTGCTACTAGATGCTGGCGCCGATCCAAGGTAGAACGGGGAGCCGAACTATCTCCGAGAACTTGTATATATATACAGGAGCTGACAGCAGGTTACAGGATACGAAACAAAGCCAAGCTGACCCCAAAAGAGCTTGTTGATCCAAAGAACACCAGCCTGAGAGCCATGCTGCAGAATGCCGAATTTACAATGACTGCCGGAGATGACGTTGTAAACCAAGATGAAGAGGACGAGGGCCCAACTGGGAGCGCGAGTGACAGCGAATGAAACGGTGCAGCTGTTGTAGGATTTTGTCTGCGCTTCGCACTACACAAACCCATCATTGTTAGTTATTGCATCAAAGAGCGGGGCGTCTGGGAAGATGGAAGGCTAGCGAACAGCATTAACAGGGGCATACAATTAGAGGTGTGATTGCAGAGTCATGGTATGTAGAAGTTCTGTCTTTGAGATCGGTCATGGATCTGCACAAGTGTATTTCATAGCGTTTGACCTATTCTGAAAGCGTTCATCTACAGGTGTTGTCAGATTGGTCCGAACCAGTCGTCGCTTTCTTATTCGAAACCCCGCCTACGTGATAACACACTTACATCTCGAGTCACAAGATTCATGAGTATGGATTAGCACCATCACCATATCGTGGACTCGTTAAATAGACTGAATGGTGCAAGATGCAGAGCTCGCAAAGAAAAGCGCGTGGTCTCCCGGGTCCCAGTCTTGCACTCTGCTATGACAATGGTCTACTTCTATCCAGCAGTACCAATTTAATTTTGCTGTACCGAAGGTCGCATGACCTTAAACTAAAGCTCTAAGTAGGTCAAGATATTTAAGGTCGTTTTCATTGAAGTCCTACTGTTTTCATACTTTGATGCAATTAGCATGCGGGATGAGATCATCCCCAAGATCTCCTGTTCCGCTGCACTTAGCGCTTTCACAACGGTTGTCGCCCCTTGGCCTTATTTTTAGATCCCCGACCCCAACTTCTGGCAAGATGCTTTTGATCAACTTTCGCATTTCTTGATTTATTACTATCAAAATCTCACGTTTGATAGAGTGAACTTTGCGCTTTCAACAGCACATCTTTGATAGAGTCTAAATCAATATTGAGAAAGTTATCTAGTTGCAAAATTTTTGTGTTCCGAAGCGTGTCTCAAAATCAAAGATTGACTTGAACTTCTTAAAGTACTATTCAGTAGTACATATCAACGAACTCTGCAGTTTCTATAGCTCTAGCAAATCGTAATCAAAACTTATAAGTAAAGCAGTGTTAGAAAGCGCATAGTGTCTAGAGTAATACTTGATTAATTTTATATATCTAAATAGCGAAATGCGAAAGTTGACCAAAATTATCTTGCCAGAAGTTGGGGTCGGGGATCTAAAAATAAGATCAAGGGGCGACAACCGTTGTGAAAGCGCTAAACTTAGAAATCAACTTGACTTTTCATATTAAATATCTTAAGTCCTCCTGGCTTCCTGGGTCCTACCAACCCTTTTCATTTCCATGCTCCAAAGAATCTCTCAGCTTACAGGACACATCACATGCCCAATGGCCGCAACGTCCAAATCCAAGTCTCCTGATATTAACCTCTACACCACCCAGACGCCCAATGGAATCAAAGTCTCCATTGTCCTAGAAGAACTTAGGTTTGTCGCTTTCTACTCAAGTATCGACTCTCCACGATCATTAACAGAACCACCAGCCTCCCCTACAAAACGCATGCCATCGACATCTCCAAAAACACCCAGAAAGAACCCTGGTTCCTCGCTATCAACCCCAATGGGCGGATCCCCGCTCTGACCGATACCTTCGATGACGGCAAGACAATCCGATTATTCGAGTCCGGGAGTATAATGCAGTATCTCGTCGAACAGTACGATACCCAACACCTGATCAGCTATCCTCACGGCACGCGCGAGAGCTACGAAGTCAACAACTGGCTGTTCTTCCTGAACGCCGGCGTCGGACCCATGCAAGGCCAAGCGAATGTTTTCTACCGCTACGCGTCCGAGAAAATCCCCTACGCCATAAACCGCTACCAGAACGAGACTCGTCGTCTTTACCGCGTACTGGACACGCATCTTGCGGCCTCAACGTCTGGCTACCTGGTGGGTGACAAGTGCACCATCGCCGATATCGCGCACTGGGGCTGGGTCACGGCCGCGGGCTGGGCGGGTGTCGATATCGAGGAGTTTCCGGTGCTGAAGGCGTGGGAGGAGAGGATGCTGCAGAGGCCGGGCGTGGAAAAGGGGAGGCATGTCCCGACGCCGCATAAGATGAAGGAGCTGTTGAAGGATAAGGAGGCGACAGAACGGTTTGCCAAGGAGGTGAGTGGGTTGATAGAGAAAGGTCAGAAGGAGGGTCAGAAGGAGGACGCGGGGAAATAATTGCAAGTCCTTGCAAAACGGAATGCTGTAGTCACAGTTGGCTCAGCCCCTTTCTAGGCCACACCTAACAACATCGGAAAGAGGTATGCGCTCTGGAGGAGTCTGAGCCGATGACAATACAGCAAACAGGGGTGCCCAACATTCGGAGCAATTCCGCGGTCGACTTAGAGATTTCAACATCGATTCCGCACAAATTGGTGAGCACTCGTACGAATCTTGGCAAACAAGTATGAAACCGGCTCCGACTTTATCAGCTTTCCACTTGATGTCGTGGTGCGCATGGATGCAGCCACTAGCTAACAGATGTCTTCATGATGATTCCCCTTTCTCCTAGCTCCGAAGTGTGTTTCAAATCTTCCACTTGTTGTATCTTCCTGCTCTCTAATTGAGAGGGCTGCTGGCAGGGACTTACTGCCGTAAAGGTAAATCGTTGAAGCGTATTACTTACGCAGTCATGCGCGAGGCTACGGCTGGATGAGGTTGGCAATATCACAGAGTTCATGCATGCGGTGAAAGCTGGGTTACGACGAATCTCCTGCTGTTGAGGTCTCGTCATTGGTGACTTGACGTATTCTATGCGCGTCATTATAATTGTCTCTGATGCTTCTGCTGTTCTGCTATTCCCAGTCATCGTTTTCTTACTACCTGATATCTTCCTGCAACGGTTCTCGGGCCTCTATATACATGAAAGGAGGAGGCGAAAGGCCCGGGTTTGTATGTCAAGGTGCTAAAAGCAGTGCTGCAGAAGAGAGAATGCGATACAGGCAATAGTGCCTTCCTCGCGTAGGATGCGAATTCCGCATCGCACCGCTCCATGCTTTGTATCTCCGAGCTGTGTGAGTATTCGCTGACGGAGAATAGATCTGTAATATTCTCCATGGTGAATACTCTGAACCTACGTCACGACGACTCTCGTTCGATCAACGACCATGTTGCCTCCAAGTTTTAGACCCAGCAATTTGGAGATGCGTCCTTCACGTGTTTCCAAATGGTCTGCGCGGCCTGACGGGACTCAAGCAGAGCCGGCAAGTACTCGGCTGTTAGAGATACTCTACCGTCCATGGGTTGAAGAGGTCAGCCCCAAGCATCAAAATCTTTCTACCGCTCGATATCCGTTGTCCGCCGAGTAATCCGTCAACATTCGCAAGGTACTCGCGCCGTTCTGTAAGTGACATCAAACATCCCACCCCACGTCCAAGAAACTGTTTCCTTGATTTTCTTAGTCGGTTTATCCTGTGCATCAGGTGGTGGCTTTGGTGACCCAGCTGCCTGCAATAACATAAATCAGCCCACAAGAGTTTCTAGAATGCTTTACCGAATGCTCTGATACTTTGGATACCTGGAGCCAGAATATACGTGTTGCCTGTTGGTAATCCCGCATATGGCTGGTATGGGTATTTCGTCATCTGTACTCACAACACGAGTCAGCGGCCAGACTTACCTGGGAGTCTTCGAAACGTGCAAAAACGCTTCGAGATCCCCAGGATGGATCTGTTGTAGAATGAAGCTCCTGTACCGATCCAAGTCGACACTTTCTAATCTCCTTCTCGTCCATTGGGTGACTTCTTGGCTCAATCAGAGTCCGCCAGTGAGCTTTGTTACCTTCAGCCTGGAATCAATGATGAAAACTCCCTCTCCTCCGTTCCGTTTGAAGGCTATGCGTCTGTCGCTAAGTCTAAGAAGTGGATGCGTTACTTCGGCTTATCTGGTCGACAGCAAATACTCAAACCTCTAGGTTGACCTGGTTCATCGTCTAGCTCTTTGAGCGCGTGAAGCTCATGTCCCTGTGCGCATCTTCATCAATGCTTAAGGTCCATACTGCCGAGTTGGACTGACTACATCCTATGCTCCCTCAATCTGACTGAGCCCACAGGGCATACTCCTTTCGGAGCTACAATTAGGGACAGGCCCGGTCCGTCTTTAAGTGACCACATCAATAGTAGTGTCTTGCCAAACCCCATCTGATCTCAGGGGGCAGATGTATTCAAATCCCAAACTAGCACTCTGTCAGCATTTGTAACGTCAAATCGGTTGCCTCTGGCAAACCTTTAATCGCTCAAGCGAAGACGTTTTCCAAGAGGAAGATGCAAGACTCCTAGTTCATTACGACCTCGTTTGCTCGTTTGTTGTCTTGCTGCCCACCAGAGGCACATGGACAACGCTGATACTCTCCCATTTGCGCCAAGGCTCAGTAGTATTGCGATATGTGCGCTTGACACGCGCTGCATCTTCATCGAAGTCGAAGGCAGCCAGACGTACTGGCCTCTTTGTCATCTCTCTGTTATTCTTATCAGCAACACTTGGAGGTAGACTCCACACAGCATTGCTCGCAAGGGACTCCCGCATAGCTTATGTCGCTCCTTTCAGGCGATATTTATGGGGCCGTGTCGGTATATAAGAGGCGTCTCAGTTAGCTTGAATTCTGGAAATCGTACTATGAAATACGATTAGCCACTGGGCAGAGAGCTGCTGCCAACCTGATCTTGGGTACTTACAACACGAATCACCAACTTCTGTTGCCGAACGGGCAAAAAAATTTGAGGTGAGAGCTTACCATTGTTCGGGCTATCAAGGACCTGATAATCTCGCGTTGCTGGTCTAAGTTGCTCGAGGAGACTAGACGCCTTGTTGCTCAGGTGAGCTGTTGTCCATAGCTTTTCGGGTGTTCTGCAGCACGAGACTTAGATTATCTCAATCGTGGAAGATCCTTACTTCCAAACCCAGGTATGTCTGAACAATTCTTATAGTGCTTATAGAGTTCTGTGTCAATGCGTGTGTCATCCGCTTTCAATAGAAGAGGGCTGTCGGTTGTCTAAATCTTCACGCTTATGCTTCCATTGCCACCACTCCAGGGCGACCTTCCGACGCATTGGCGATACTAATATCTTCGCGCCTCTTTAGGCGCAACATCTATTGCGCTGCCAGATTGCTGTACCGTTTGCAAAAGTCATCATTTGCCAAAAGCATCCTTGAATTCATCGCCGCCCAGTAGCGTCCAAGAACCGATTCGCTCCTGTCATGTCGAGACCACAATCTCTCTCTGTTGATTTATTGTTCCTCTGACTCCCCAATCACCAACGTGAAGCCGAGTTGCTGATACTGCTGCACGAATGCTCGTAGCCTCTTTACGTTAACGCTTAACGCTCAGACCCTCTATTTCTGGGAGCACCAGAAACATCGCTATTTCATTTGACATTTTCTCGATGAACAAGAGCTTCGATTCAATTCACAAGTCCAAAGCTCTAAGCGGCAATGGATTCTTCAATCTTGTGCTCACCCAGATGCAGTTCATATAGTGGGCAGACTGTAGATTGGTCATGATCTGTCCCTGGCGTAAGGCTTGTTGCGCTCGCTCTGGATACCCTCGGTCTCGTCAGCGGATTGTCTCTCTCGGTATGAGCATCTTAGGAGTAAGTATGTTGATACGAGGATAGTGACACGCTTTCAGACCTCTTTCTATTCATATACCCATTCTCCTGCGACATGAGCATGGCTTCTAACATACCGGCCACCATTCTGAGCCTTCCATATGGGCTAGCGCTTCTCGATGTGGGTTTGGTTAATAATAGTATCTTGAACAGAGGCTAGAGCTTTCGACGCACCTCTTCGTTAGCGTAGCCACGTTGGTGATCAATACGGTGTTGAAGCGTTGCAACGGCTACTTCGCCAATGGTGATGTGAGACTTGGTAGGGGCCGTTCATTTTCGGCCCTCTCGATACGGAGTAAATGAGGTGGGAGCCAAGATCCAGCTTCGTTTTGGAATGTGTTTTTAATTAGAGCATCCCCTAAGACGCTGCAAATTCCTGAAAGGTCGCTACTCCTGAGCGATTCGCATATGAATGCGAGAATGGTGCAAAGAAGAGATGTAGGTAGATCAAAAGAGAACCAAATTATACCGTGCTTCTTCAAGCGCGACAACTTGTAAGATTGCCATATCCTGCCATAGCTCGATCTTTGTACCCATGGGCCTGAAGCGGCTTTGATATCCTTGCGAGCCCAGAGTTGATTGACTTTTGGGCAGTGGCTTATAAAATCTAGTTTTGCCGTAGCCTTTGAAGTCATGGGCGGCCATACCCAGAGTACGCAATCCTCTGCTGACGCCCAAAGTTGATGCTGATTCTTGTAGAGCAACTTGTTCTGGATGCATCTTGCATCTACAATTCGAGCTACGATTCTCGTGACCATGCACCTGTATGACTTCCTCAACGGCGTCGCATCTCCTAGGATGATCTTGTTCGACTCATTCTCTGATTCTGCATAGGACGCTCGGATGACTTCGACCTTTGGTACGGGTGGTTCGTGTCGAGGTTTCCTTCTCTCTTGTCGTTGGGATTTCTTAGTCTCCGAACAAGTCGTCTTGGGCCTAGTCGCTGTTCTTTACAATCAAGGGCAATCGATATACCTCTGCTAAAAAAAGACCAGAACAATCCACCGCATCATGCCAAAGAGCTAGATTGTAAGATGAACTCACATCTGTAGAACTCCCTATCTGTCTTCCCAATATAGAATATAAACCGATCTTTGATGCGCACATATAAAGCAGCTTGAGTAGGAGCGATTATCTTCCATAAAGATTGAGATGTTAACGATAAATCGACAACTCGTCTCACCGACGAGTTTATTATCATAGCCACAGACTGTTCCTTGGCTCTTACCCAGGCCACCCGATGTGTGCCATCATTCCCGTAACTGGTGTACTTCTCGATCTCGCCCTAGAGAAGAGCACGCTTGCATTGAATGGCACCGTTGCGGTGCTGAATTGGAAACTTCGCACTTGTTGCTGCAGCGGTACGAATGCTGCGAGTTCTGCGAACAATAGCCCAGGCCCCACAAATGATCCAATCGTAGGTGCCTTGAGCCTCATCGGCATATAGGCAGACTGGCCATTCTTTGAGGTACTTTGGATTGAGATTATGGAAGTTGCCTTTTGGTCATTCTGGATCGCTTTGGCACGTTGTCAATAGAGGCTGTCCCGCCAGAGTGTCGTTTGGTGGGAGATGTGGGTATCACGAGGATATAGCCAAAGATGAAGAGGTGTCTTTAATCATAGCTGTGTTGCTTAGCTCCGAATATATGATATTCTCATCCTGTGATACCAAATTCCTACAAACCATTCATGAAATTGCGGCGAAGTCCATCGTCATAAGCAAACCACCAAAGCCTTCTTTAGAGATGCCACTATCCTCAGGCAACCATTAATTGCAGACAGACCGAGACTCCACGACCTCTCTATCGAGGGACAAGCCTTATGACCAAATCTCACAATGACGGTGAGCTGTCATGCTGCTTTTCGAACCTAATTCTCTGGTGATTGCCGGACTCCCTTGTCCCATCCAACGGGTTTGATCGGAATCTCACATAGCTGACAGCCATTGATTTCTTTGCAGAGATACCCCATGGTAAGTTTCGTCGTCGACATAGTTTGCATCTTGTCTAGTTTTGCTCAGGTTGCTGTAACTCTTCTACTTCAGCGTAGGGTCGTTGAATCTATACCATGCATGTCATCTTCCTTTCGCATTGTCAATGTGTCTGTCAGACTTGCTTGTAATCTTGCATCTTGTACACTGAGCTCAATTTTGAAATGGTAGCTGTACGATCGTGTCAGAATCGGAGAAGACGGAGATGCTGGTGCATCGTGAATTGAACCGAGAAAAATTTCAGCATTCGAGCGAGACAGCGGAACGGGTATGCGAAGACCGCTCCAATGCTGCAGTCTGGGTAAGATTTTCTCAAGCTGAATCCGTCCCACAGCCATTCAAACACACCGTCGATCAGGGTTTCTTCGTCCAAGGTTCGCAACCGTGCAAACGGTGCGTATTTGGTCTTGCACCGTATCGTACGGCTCGTCGTCGCCGCAAACGATGCGATTCTAAGGCTACACCAAACTGTACGGTTTGCACTGATAGTGCACCGATAGTGCGAGCTAAATTCGCACGTGCTCAACTTTATCAGTTTTCTATTTTAAGATCAAGATTTATTGTGTTGATTTGCCAAGATCGAGAAAAAGATCGTCAATTGAGCGAAAGTCTTTAGCTTATTAACTCAATATTTAGGGTTGCACATATAGACTGGCCGCGCTGACCCGGAAATGTCACGTGCAAATGCCAAGACCCGGGTCAAAAAAATTCGAAGAATCGAATCGCTCAAAGTAATTTAGTCGATTACTATAAGTAGTTTAGCGCGCTTCGCGCTAAACTACTTTGAGCGATTCGATTCCAAAAAATCGTCACGACCCAGTCTTGGCGTCGGGTCGGGCCAGAGGGGTGGTATCATAACCCGGCCCGACGATCAGTCTATGCACATAGAGCTAATCAATCAATGAAAGATATATTGTCGAGAATAGCATTATATTTTTACGATACACACAATAGTACACACGATTAGACTAATCGCGTCGGGTCGGGTTATCGAGTTTGAATCGAATACTCAATTCGAATCTTGACAATTTGTATTAACTCAACTCAAAAGTCTTGAGTCTTGACAATTCGATTCCTGAAATTGAATTGACAATTCGAATCGATTTCTATACTTAAAATCGAAACTCGATCCAAAAAAATCGATTCGAATTTTCAAGACTATTATTTTTAGTAACAATTAATTAATAATTTAATAGAAATAGTTAATCTATTTAAATTAATTAATAAATATATTAGAAATTTCTTTTTATAAATATATTACTACTAAGCATTACTTAGTAATTAATAAAAAATCTAAATTTAAACTTAATTTATACTATTTTTAGTATTCTTGACATTCTTGACAATTCGATTCGATTTCTAATATTGAAATCGAAAATCGAGTCGAGTCGAATTAAGTCGATTTCAAAATAATAGAAATCGAATTAAGTTTCAAGTCGATTTCTAATGTTAAAATCGACAAGTCGAGTCGATTTCTAAAGTTGAAATCGAAATTCGACTTAACAATTAATCTATATACAATAGTGCAGACTCTTTGCATTGCATCGCACAATTTATTAAATATCTTACATTATATTGTATTAAACAATGTATATCGATAATGTATTAATAATACAAAACAATTTGCGCACAATTTGACTTAGTGCTTAGACAAATCTTCTTTGTAGAATTATATTTAATATTCGACAAGTTCTAATTCTAGAATAAATTCTATATTTAACACTAACTATTTATAAACAACGCTACAAGATATAGTGCAATAGCTTCGAGCAATTAACAAGCGCTATAATAGATAGTATAAACTATCTATAAAGAGTAAGTATCGATATTATAATATAATTTTGCTAGAAAATCTAATTCTAAGAGCAATTGTTAATATTTGAGATAAAAATCGATAAAAATAATAAATAAATTTTATTTAAGCAAAAATATATAACAACGTTTGTAAGTATATTTAAAAATAATCTTCTAACTTATATAAAATAAAGCGTTATAATTAGAATAATTGTATTTGCAAATACTATATATACATTTGTTATATATATTGTGTTAATAATTGTTTATATTTTGTTAATACTTGTTAATTAGAAAGTGTTAGAAATTGCAAAATTACTCTATTGTAAAATATTACAAATTGTAAGATTATTTTATTATAGAGTATTTAAATGCAAGTTAAAATTGCACAAATACAATTTTAACTTTAGAAACAACTTTGAGAGAAACAATAATTTTACTTAATTTGTCGACAAGCTCTTTTTCTAATATTTAATTTTTTAAAAAATTGTAATATGTTTTATATGTTATCTAATTAATTTTAATATAAAAAAACTATAAATAAGAGCTAAATTAAAATATTTAGCAATTAATTTTCTTTATTTAGCAATTGTTCGATATAAAAGATTGTTAGATAGTAGATAATTAGAAATTACAACATTTTAATCTGTCAAATTAAGAATGATAGTAAAAATTGTAACAAAACTTTATTATTAATGCGACTCTAAAATATTATCTCGAAATTTCGAACTTAATTATAATTTTTTTTTCGATATATTATATTATTTTATAAATATTAATATTAACAATCAATTATTAATATATCGACAATAAATACAAATCGAAACAATCTATTTAGCGTAACTCTCTATAATATTGTTAGTTTATATTATATTTGACAAATTATCTTAGACTAAATAAAACAAAAAGACAAAAAAAATTAATAAAAAGAGATTTTAGTAGTTTTGAACAAAGCAAAAGATAAGATCGAGATTATTAATATTATTGTTAACAAAATTCTTAATATTATTAGATAAGACAAGTTATAGCAAATAGAATTAAAATAAGTATGCAAAAAAAATACAATAAAAGTAATTTAAACAAAAAAAATAAAAGCTATTAAGATTATCTACGCAAAGCTTCGTAATAGAAAGACGAAAAAATTAACAAAATTTGTGTTAGCTAAAGAGTAGATTTTAATTATTTTCAATTAAACAATAGCTTCGAATATTAAATTAGATAGATAGTTTTAACAATAATACAATTTTCTTTTATCGAAGTTAATTTGTTTTTTGCTTAAAATATTATAATTTGTTTGCAAAAAAAGAAAAGAGAACAAAATTCTACGCAAAATATTTTGTTATTTAATTATTAATTTGTTGCGCAACTTATATTATTAGAACAAAAAATTGAGCTTTACAATACTTTAGTGTTTTTTGCAAACAAACTAAAAGTATTCGAGATAATCTAAAAAGATCTAGCAATTAATAGTTTTCTAAAGATATTAGTAATTTTGAAAAAGAGAATAAAATATAAGTTATTAAGATTATTAAGAATAGCAATTGTATCAACAATAAATAGCAACAAAAAAACAAATAATAATAGTATATCTAACAAAATACTTGTTGAGCTATCTTATTTTATTAAGTATTCGAGAACAAAAGAAATCGAAAAAATAAAAGATTGCAAATATTATTTTATAGATGTTAATTTCCTAAAACAAATTAGCTACAAGTTAAAAAATAAGATCGAAATATATATCGAAAATAAATAGTTTTCTACAATTTATCTAATTATAAAATTAATATTAATAGAGAACTTCTCGAATTTATATTATATTTATATTTGCAAAATTATTAAATATATTAAATTGAAGTTTAACAATATTAGATACAAAATTATTTTAAAAAGATTAAAAATTTGCTAATTTAAACAATTTATTTTTTAAGATTTAAAAATTAGCAATAAAATCTTTTTCTAATAGCGAAAACAAGATCGATTATTATTTTAAAAAATTAGCTCGAAATCTTTATATATACGTATATTAAATATTTTCTTCTTGAACAATTAATTATTAACGCGTGTTAAATTGTAATTAACAAGATCTATAACAATAAAATTTGATTAAGATAATTAATAGAGAGCAATATTGTTATAGAAAATATATTCGACTAAGTTTGAAATAAAATATATTTTAAAAAGCAAATTAAGACAGAAATTAATAAATTTATAATTAAGAAGTTTGCAATATATCGATATTATTAACAAAAATAAAATAACAAGTTCAACTATAAATAATTGCAAACAATATTTTACTTCTTAAGTTAACAAATTATTTATATAGATCTAAGATATTAAATATTAAATATTTATTTTTAATTTAATTGCAATTCTTGTTTAATATTGTATTCTTATTATATTAAGTTTGTTGTTAAAAGAGATAACATAGACTTTTATTATATTAATATATGTATACTTAAATACTTAAAAAACAAATACAAAAGTATAATTATTTAAGACTTAATTTTGTTAGACAACAAAAATAAGCAAATTTACACAAAAATAGTATTAAATTCTATCAAATAATTAAAAAGTGGTAGAAAAATATTATTGCGCATAAAAATAAGTTTAAAAATATAGATATTAAGTTTATCTATAATTTAGAGAAATTGTAGAAATCAAAAGATACGCAAAAATATAAAAACTTTGTAAAAATATTTTTGAAGAAAGAAAGTATGCGCATTATTAGATTTAAGATTTTGTATAAATTAATATCGAATAGTATTTATATTTCTTAACAAATTATTTTTTTGTAATATATTAATATATAGAAAAACAAAAAGATTTTAAACAATATTGAGTCTAATTAATAAAGCAGTTTTGCTATTGCGCATGCAATTTAAATTGTATTTAAACTTATATTGTTAATAAACTAATTGCAAGAAACCGAAAATATTACGTGCAAACGTTAAGATTCGATTTCTTGATTTTTTTTGAAATCGAATTGCTTAAAATAGTAACTTTTCGACTAAGCCAAACTTACTATAATAATAAGCTAGCTTCTTTAAGCGATTTAATTTTATTCGATTTCTTAATAGTTCGATTCGATTCTAAAGTTGAAATCGAATATCTAATTAACAATTAATCTATTTGTTAAATTAATTGTATTAATATATTGTTTTACTATAAAAGTTTCTTATATTAATTTAATTGTATATCGATTTTATTGTAAATTAGATACTTGTTTGTTAAATATTTTAAAATAATTTTGTTGCGTAAACGCAAACAAATTAACTTTTAAGAGAAAATCGAAAAGAGACAACGCAAATAATAGCATTATATTAAATAAAATTTTTGCAAAAGTTCAAGATTGTTTTCGAGAGAATAAAAAACGCAGAAATTGTTTGTTATAGCAATAGTAAATATTTTGTAAATTAGAAAAGAAGAATAGCAAAATATAGAGTTGTTTAATAGAAATAGATTAGCAATAATAATAAAGTTTAGTATATACAACTAATTAAACAATAACAAAACTTGTCGATTTAATAATAACAATTATATATTTTTATTTTATTTTAATTATATAACTTAAATATCTTTAATATATTCGAAATTAAAATTTAATACAAGAGTAACGTCAATCTCTACTTAATTCTATAGAAACTATATAATTACTAATTGTATTCTATATATAGACTGATCGCGTCAAGTTGAGTCATCGAGTTCGAATTAAGTTCTCGACTTGTCAAGACTCGATTTAAGTTAGAAATCTTGACTCGAGTATTCGAGTCAAGTCAAAGAATAAATATGAAGTACTTAGCGTATAACTCAACTCGACTCGCCAAGACTCGAAAAATTTAGATTATTTTTGAAAAAGTGCATTAATCAACTTAATTAAATTGATTAATTTAATTAATTTGTTTATAATGTTATATAGTAATGCATTTAGATAATGCATTTGTACGTTATTTGTGCATTATTATTTTTAAACTATTTTTAGTAATTTAAATAATGCGAATTTTTTTAAAAATAGAAAATCTTGACATTTTGACGTCATTTTCGATTGCTTGGCGAGTCGATCGAGTCAAGTTAAGAAATTGTTGATTCAAGATCGATTTCGAGTTGAGTCAAGAGATTGATATCAAGTATTTGGGTTAAGTTAAAATGTTAATATCGAAACTCAATTCAACGATTAGTCTATCTATATATATTAAAAAAGAGAGACTTAAGATCTATTATTAGTATTTATTGTTAATAATTGTCTATCTTACATCGAAAATTTGGAATAACTTTCTAGAAATTCTATTAGCGACTTAGAGTTCTTAAGATTGTTGTATCGATATCTTAGTTCTAAAGCTACATTAGTAAATTCGATTAATCTCGAATTAATAAAATCAAAATTTAAAAGATAAATTAAGACATATATTACTTGTGCAATATCAAGAGCATTACTTGCATATTGTTATTAAGACTCGCGAGCGCAACTTATAGACGCAATCAATTATGCGCAATCAATTACGCGCAATTAATTACGCGCAATTAATTACGCAAATATAGAAGATATTCTTGTTTGCACATTGCTCTCGCGTAGAAATCTTACAAATCGTTTAATTTTGTTACTTAAATTACTATAATGTAAGCGAGTAACAAGTAAAAACATGTTACGCTAGTACTTCTCACGAAGATATTAGAGAGAGTTATGTCATTGAAGAGATTTGTAAACGTCTTTAGGCAATGCAAGCAATTACTTAATAACAAGAAGTTGCAACTTTAGTAATTGTAATAATAAGTTAAGACTTAAGATAAATTGAACACGATACATAAGAAAGTCGTATTTCGAAAGCTATATACTTTTTCATTATTTAAGATTCAAGGTGTTCAAGATGTTTAAGGCCTTGATCATCTTGATTATCTTGACTCGAATTTAAGGTGTTTAAGAATCAAGTCTTCTTGATTATCTTGATTTTGTTAATAGATCTTCTCTTCTTAATTATCTTGTGAAGAGCGATGCGCGACGAATAGTATCTATTAGTATGCGACTCGTAACACTATCTTCTCTCTTCAAGAATTTTTGTCTCGAAATTATTCATTCTTTCTTATTATGTTATTTTAGTTAATTATTGAACAACGTCGCAATTTCGTTGTTGATCGTCGCTACAAACACGCTCTTTTTTTAATGCGTTCTTGGCGAATTTGTGTTTCGTTTAACGTATCTTGTCAAGTAAATAAAGAATATCTCAAGTGTAAGAAGTGTTATTGAAAGAATCGAAAGTGTGACTTGGCTTCTAATTATCAAGGAATGAATAAAGCTATCTAGAAGACTAAAAAGCTAAATGATAAAATAATAGAATTGCGTCTAAGGATTGCGCAAAAGACGAAATAAAGAAAATATTAATTTCGTCGTCTAAAGAATATGAGTGATGCGAAGTCAAAGAATATTCTAAAGATCGAAAAGAGTAAGAAAGAGATCGAATGTATTGAAGAGACGTTTGAAGCTCTATTTAATATTATTTTCGATTTCTCATTGTTCGCTCTTTTGTCTTCTAATGCTTTGTCGACTCTTATGAGCAACTTTGTCGCTAATAAAATCGTCGCAATTTGTTAAAGCACTTCTTTAAATTCTTGAGTAACTTTCATGTATTTTCGAAGATAGAATATTCTTTTCATTTAATAAGATATTTTTGACCTTTTTGTCGTAGAATTTTCTCAATCTTATATTGTTTCTTTTCTTGTGAGTGAAAATAAAATGTGTTTTGTAAAGGCGTAATTGAATTCGCTAATTTCAACAATAAGATATAAAATACTAAAAATACTTTAACGTTCTTAAGTAAATCGAGTTCGTAATTAATTGATTTTTTTGTCTTCTTAACGAGAAACAATTCGACTTTAACATAGTTCAATTTTTTGCTTAACTTCCTTGTCTTAAGATTTTTTGTAAAAAGATATATTTTATTTTTCTTCTTTAATTAAGATGTCGTTTTTCGTTTGTTATTTTGATATTTGATCGATCTTTTTTGCATCTTTAAGATGTTGTCGTATATCTTCTTAAGTGTTTTTATTCTCTTAATGACTAATTGTGCTAATAGATGCTTTCGCTCTTCTTCGAAGAGATTTAGCTCTCTATTATAGTTGACGAAGAACGAAATTATTTTAGTGATATTCGAAATCTTTGCATTTAGTGTTAATTAAGTCATAAATAAAAGTAATACTTAATTATTGTAAGTATTGTTGACGTAGTGTCTTAGATATTGCTCTAGACTTTAGTTTGTTCGTTTTGTTTAATTATTCGTAATTAAGTAATAGACAATGAACATTCTAAGTCTTGTTTCTAACATTAATAGAAGCGTCTTTTAATAGTTAAACGTAAAGAGTTTGTCTTTGTTACTAGTTAATTCTTTAAATATATTGTTATATTGTATAAGTCGATTTAACACAATGTATTTTAATTGTTTTGCTATAAATTTCTCTTTATATGCGATAATATATAAATACTTAGTAAGTTTGTCGATCATTATTAATATCAAATTATATTTGTTTTCAATTGTTAAATTCGTTAACTTAGACAACTTAATAATAAAGTTTATCATAATTTTATCTTATAACGATTTAAATAATTCTTAATATTGGATTTGGTCATAATTCGTATATGTATCATATTTGTTTTGCTAACAACTAAGACATCGTTTAATATATGTTTCGACAACTTGTCTTATCTAAGAAAATTAATAATACTAGCGTAAAAGCTAAAGAGTTTTGATCACTCTCGAATGCTTTTGCAATGATTTATTATAATGTTTCTTTATACATTTGTCGATTTTATTAATAGATATTTGAAGTTTTTCTTTTTTTATTAAAAACTCTTTTTTGTTATCTCTAAGTATTTGTAAGATAACATTTAGCTCGTATTTATTTGCTAATAGTAATTTGTTTTTGTTAATCTTAAGTATGTTGTAATTAAACGATTTCTTCGTTTTTATATAATTACTTTTTCTATTAAGTGCGTTTACTTTATCGTTATCTTTATTTAATGTATATTATATTTTAAACTTGTATTATTTAAGTCGCTCTAATTATCGCATTTGTCTTTTATTAAATTGCTTAATAGTAGTGAAATGCAAAAGATTTTTATAATTTGTGAAAATCGTAAGTTTTAATAATTCTTCAATATATACTTTTTATAACTTTAGAAATGCTACAATAGCGAATAGTTTCTTGTCGTAAATATTATAATTTTATTCGATTAATAAGAGTTTTCTTAAAAGATATATTATCAAATGTTATATGTCTTTATGCTCTTAATTGAAGCATGCATCGATAACTAGATTTAATGCGTTAATTTTAATTTTGTTTAATAATTATAAGTTGTACATTTTCAATATTAGTTTTTTTAAGCATTTTAGTTTAAGATTCTAAAATAATTTTTCTTTTGTAAGTTCTTATATTTATAACGTTTTTTTTTCGTAAAATTTGTTAATAATATTGCATTAACGAATTAATCTTTGATGAATTTCTTATTATAATTTATGAAATTTAGAAAAAATTAAACTTTTTTGATGTTAATAGATAATTTTTATTTTTTAATTGTTTGTAATTTTTTAAGATTTATGCGAATTTCATGTTGTTCAACGACAAATTTAAGAAAATTAACTTTCTTTCGATGAAACTCGCATTTCTTTAATTTAAAATGTAGATTTCTTTTATTTAAATATTTTAATACTTTAAAAATATAATTTATATGCTCTTTCAAGATATTTAAGTAAATTATGATGTCGTTCAAGTATATCATGACAAATTAATCTAGATATTGTCGTAGTATATTATTAATCATTTCTTAATACGTTGTTAAAGCATTCGTAAGTTCGAACGACATTATTATATATTTGTATAGTCTATATTGTATGCAAAAAATTGTCTTTTATTTCTTTTTTATTTTTATTCTAATCTAGTTGTACGCTTTTCGTAAATTCAATTTCGTAAAGTATTTCGCTTCGAATAGTCGATTTTAAAGCTCGCTAATATTAAGTAGTAAATATTGATTCTTGATCGTAATATTGTTTAGCTTTCGATAATCGACACATAGATAAAGAGTTTCGTTCTTCTTAAATACAAAGAGAATCAAGTATTTATCTATAATTAGAATTTTCTAATAAATTTTTTTTTTTCATTTTTTGCCAAGTATTCGCGAAGTGTTTCTAGCTTCTTTTTGAATAAAGCATATATAAGTTCAATCGTAAGTTGTTTGTCTAATTCAAGTCTAATCTTGTAATTTTACGATTAATGTTTAAATAAAGTCTTTGTCGTTTTCTCTTTCTAAAATAAATGCTTTCAATTGTTATATATTCGTAATACGTATTTTAGCGATTCTCTCGTTATATTAAATAGTTTAAGGCTCTCAAAAAATTCGCAATTTTTTTCACTTACTTTAACTTTGTGATCTAATTAACTTGTGTCAATGTCTATTAAGTCGAACTTAATTAGATCGTTCTTTTGCGAGAATGCAAACTCGCTACTTGCGATCGAATTTCGACTTAATTTCTTATCTATTATCGAATGTTGTCAATGCGTAAATTAAATATAAATTGCGTAATCACATTGTGCGAATCTAAGTACTTGTGTATTCTAGTCGACTTCTAGATTGTGTTGCTTTAATCAAGACATTTTTAAAATAATATCGTAAATAATTATTTTCACTATATTAAAGATTAGTTTCTCGTAATGTTGCTAAATAGCTATCGATAATAATTTTGTTTCTTTGTTTATTCTTTCATTTCTTGCGAGTAATAAATTTTTATTTACAATTATTAGATTGTAAGCGTTAAGCTTCTTTTAAGTAGAATATTCTTCTCTCTCTACAAGAGCTCTAGTTATAAAATTATCTATTATATCAAAATCAATCATTGTTGTAAATTAACAATCGTTGATCTTAATTAATGTGATAAAACATCGTACGTACGCTATTAAGTTTAGTTGTTATTGTTGGACTAACATATTGCATTTCGCTAATATGCTCTTTATTAAAAAATTTGAACTTTTTCTTACTTTTATGTTATGACTTCTACTTTAAGCGTTTGCTTGCGTTAAGCTTTCTTTTGTTGCTAGATTGTTAACTTTGACTTTCTAGAGAATTGATTGACTTCGTTCTTTTCTTCTAGATAAGTTTAACATAAGTCGTTATAGCAAGTTGTCTAATTAAGATTTATATATGTTGTGAGATTTAATTGTTTTATAATAATGTCAAGTATGTCTTTTTTTGTAATAACATTGCTTTCTAGCTTTTTCTCGCATTTATTTATAATCTTTGATAAGTTAACTAAAGTCTTAAGATAATTTATAATATCTTTTATGCATTCGTGAAAGTTCTTTTAGTTGTACTTTTCGTCTAAGTCAATAATTAAGTTATAAGATTTAATAGTTTTCTAAAGTGCTTAATTAACTTTTTGCGTAAATGCGAATGCCTTGTCTAATAATGTTTTATTTAGAACTTTCTATAATTGATTTAAGTTCTTTATCAAATAATAATTGTCGTTCGATCTAATCTTGAGAGTGTTCGTCTCTATGTCAATTTGCTCTTTAATGTCGTTCTAGCTATTAAGTTTTTCTCTTAACATAACATTGATTTGTTAACGATTTATTAAGTTTCGTAATTAATAATCTTTTGCGAAGTGACTCGATTTGCTATATAAATAGCACGTTTTTTGTGATTTATTATTTTGCTTTTTCCTAGAGTTTTTCTCTTTGCGTCGTTAAGTAAAATTCAATTTCATAAATGCAAGCTTACGATAGTTTAAATTATTATATTTCTAATTAGAACAAGATTTTTTTTAATAATATTTGATCATTAATTCAAAGAAGATTTCTATTCTTTCGTAAAATTGATCGTATCGCTTCTTTATAATTCTTTTATATAATTTGTCGTCAAAATCGATAACTACTTCGATAAAATCAAATATATCGTTAATAAATTTGTCATTACGCATAATTTCGTTCTTAAGATTGTTTTTAAGATTTTGTCGAAACATTATTATAAGTGCGACATCGTTTTACTTGATAAAATTAACATATTTTTGAAATTTTGTTGCGTAATTTGTTGCAAAGATTCGTTAAGTTAAATGCTAAATTATTCTTTTCGCAATTTGTTTTTCGTTAAATGTTTCAAAAATTCTTCGAAGTTCTCTTTTGAAATTATCGAAGTTCGTGAACATCGCACAAGAATTTTCGTCATAATTTTTCAAATATTTGCGTAAATTTAATTTGAGTCAATGCTAAACTTTTTCTCTAAAAAATGTGAATGCGAAAATCGTTTTCTTGTTCGTTAGAATAGAATAGAAGATAAAATAAATATTTATTTACATAAGTTAGTTCTTTAGATCGATTTGATCTTCATAATAAACGTTAGACTTGTTAATTCTTATTTTGTCGTCTTTATCAATAAAGAGTCGACGTGATACTATTGAGCTATTGCTTGAAATAGAGACGCGTTAATCTAATATAAACATTCTTAAAATGTTCAAAGTGTTACGCTAGTATTTCTTACGAAAATATTAGAGAGAATTATGCTATTAAAGAGATTTGTAAACGTCTTTAGACAATGCAAGCAATTACTTGATAACAAGAAATTGCAACTTTAGTAATTGTAACAATAAATCAAGACTTAAGATAAATTAAATACGATTTATAAAAGAGTTGTATTTCGAAAGTTATATACTTTTTCATCACTTAAGATTTAAGATGTTTAAGATGTTCAAAATCTTAATTATCTTGATTATCTTAACTTGAATTCAAGATGTTCAAGAATTAAGTCTTCTTAATCATCTTAATCTTGTTAATAGATTTTCTTTTTCTAATTATTTTGTGAAGAGCGATGCGCGACGAATAGTATCTATTAGCATGCGACTTATAACAAAGCGTAATCGAAGCGTCGCAAAAGTTTGTGTGTATTTCGAATATCAAAATTATATTTTTTGTTAAGCTTTTTCTAATTTCTTAAATGCAAGCTTTTAATTGTTTCTCGAACGTTCTTAGAATTGATCTCGAATTACTTAAATTATCTTAACATCTTAAAATTAAAAGATCGATTATTCGAAATGTCGATGTAATTAAGATAAAGATACAACAAAGTTAATAAAACAAAATTGCGCAAATATAATTTTGTTTATTTTAGTTATTTCTTTTTGCTCTCTAAATTAAATAAGTTGTTATTAAAGTTAATTTTCTTTTTGTTATATTTTGCATTTAAATCGATTTTTTTTGTTATTTTTATTAATATTGTCTTTTAATTTAAGTTTCTTCTTATTTAATTCTTTTTTGCTATAATTGTTAGTTTCTCTTTTATTTGTCTCGCTTTTAGTTAATTGAACAACGATTTTCTTCTATTTCTTCTTTATCTTAATTAGAGTTTCGATCGATTTTAAATTATTCAATTTGCGAATAGAAATATCGCAAAATTAAATTTTAAAAATAGAAGAAGAATTCTTCTTAGCAACGTCGATAGAACAAATAATCTAATTGCTTGTTTTTAACTTTTCTTCTCTAAATTTAAAGATAATAGTTAAGTCTCTTTGCTCGAATATATTTTTGTTTAGTTTTGTAATTTCTTTTGTAAAGTTGTTAAAGTAAGTAATCGATCAATATTTAAACAACAATTTTAATTAATTTTTTTAGAGTAGTTTATTGTTATTAGTTATTTGATTTTTATATAAGAGAAAAACAAAGTATAGATTCTAATTATACTTTTTCTTTTCTATTAAACAATAAATGTCTTTAGTTTAATTATAATAATATTCTATTTAATTCGAATAAATAATGTAACTTTTGCAATATTTTTTGTCTATGCAATAAAAGTCTTTCGAGATATAATCGAGCAAAATACGTATTGTTTTCGAAAGATTATTGCTATTAGAGTTGACAAACTATATATTTTTTCGAGTATTAATACTTAATTGTTTGAACGCAATACTTGTAAAATAATTATCGAGACAAACTTTAATTTAAGATATATTAATTTTTTTTTAATTTTTAAGAATATTAATTTTTAATTCTATAACAAGTTGATTTTATATCAATATTATTATTCTTAGTTTATCGAAATCTTATTACTTACAATCTCTTTTTCTTTATTTATCTCGTTGTTAACATTTATATAAGTGCTTAGTCTTTTTCTCAATTATATTGTTCTAATTAATGTGTAAATCTAACATTGACAATTTGAAGTAACTCTCTAGAAACTCTATTAGCGACTCGAGACTTTCGAGATTGTTGTGTCGATGTCTTAGTTCTAAAGCTACATTAGCAAATTCGATTGATCTCGAGTTAATAGAGTCAAAATTTAAGAAATAGATTAAGACACACATTACTCGTGCAATGTTAAGAGCATTACTTGCACGTTGTTACTAAGACTCGCGAACGCAATTTATTATTACGAATCTAGTTCGAAACAATATGATATATAATTTACAACGCAACATATAGCACGAAGCACAACTATCTATCTATTCGATAACTTAATAAACGAACAATGTTCGACATGTTCGACAATGAACTAAGCGAGTAATGTTCGACATGTTCGATAACAAACATAACGAACAAAAGAGATTTTCTTTAATATATAAATCTTCGAATACGACTTTCTTATAAATCGTGTTTAATTTATTTTAAGTCTTTACTTATTGTTACTCTAGTTTATTGAATTATCTATAAAAATTTATTAAATATAAGATTGTCTATAATTGCAATTCTTGTTATTAAATAATTGCTTGCATTGTCTAAAGACGTTTACAAATCTCTTTAATAACATAATTCTCTCTAATATTTCTTACGAAAGTACTAGCGTAACATTTATAGGCGCAATCAATTACGCAAGTGTAGAAGATACTCCTGTTTGCATATCGCTCTCGCGTAGAAATCTCACGAATTGTTCGATTTTGTTACTTAAATTACTATAATGTAAGCGAGTAACAAGTAAAGACGTAATCGAAGCGTCGCGAGAGTCCATGCGTATCTCGAACATTAAAATTATACTTTTTGTTAAGCTTTTTTTGATCTCTCAAATGCAAGCTTCCGATTGCTTCTCGAACGCTTCCGAGGCTAATTCCAAGTCATTTGAGTTATCTTAGCATCTTGAAATTGGGAGGTTGATTACCCAAAATGTCGATGTCTTTGCTTGACAAGTTTATGTTAATAACATTTAATCTCTTGATCAACAATGTTGTCGAGAGTAATAGAGATATTGTTATGCATAGTAATATTGTTTGCCATTCTTGCGCTAGAGACAACAAGATTGAAGAACAAGAGCACAATTTGTTGACAACAAGTTATCATTCTTCTATACTAGAACGATCAAGAAGACTTTTATCTAATGTGTTGATATATATATTCTTTCCATTAAAATTAGATATACTAATCAATCTTGAGATTAAGTCCATAACATAGTGTTGCTTTATGTCTAGAAACATTTACTAAACTACTTTTTGAGTGCTATTTCCCAATTAATTGTTAGTGTCATAAGAATTATCTTATTCTTTATTGTAGAAATTGAACACATTTATGAACATCTGTTACGCTAGTACTTCCACAAGGGGTATCAGAGAGGAGTTTATGCTTTGGAGAGGTTTGTAGGCGTCTTCAGGCAATGCAAGCAATCACTTGGTAGCAAGGGGTTGCAGCTTTGTAGTCGTAATAATAAGTAAAGACTTAAGATGAGTTGAACACGATCCATAAGAGAGTCGTGTTCGAGATCTATATACTAATGAGATCCCCCTATGCTCAATATGCTCAATATGTTCAGTGCCTGAGCTCACTGAGCCTCCTAAACATTTGCTCAGTATGTTTAGTTGCCAAGATCACTGAGCATGCTAAACCTGTACGTACCCATACCTTGTACTACGAAGTCCTGGGAACTTCTTATACTGGCCTAGTCCTAGGTAGGGTCGTAACAACATCTCGACGCTTTGAATAATTTTGAATTCTATCTTGTGAAGAGCTTTGTATTGAACAATATAGTATAGCATTCTTAAGCGTTCAATCCTAGCCTTTCTAGACGCCAAACAAGTATGACCTTTCTTTCCATAGCATGACTTTCGAGAGAATGATTATAGTAATATTGATGTTTACGAGCGAAAGCGTTTCTTAAAGTCGCGCTGTATTCACAAGAAACAACAACGATAATTTCCTTCTCGTTGTTCGTGATGTAGTTAATATATAAATAGGTAAATAGTCCGCGCACTCCCTGTTTCGGTAAGGGATACTCCCATTTTCGGTAAACGCACTCCCAATTTCAGGGTTGCGTCTAACCCTAATGGGATAAAGGTTGTTCCGCTCCGCATTGCGCGCGAAATTGCTTACTACCTCTATCTAACATTTCAACCACCTTACATATCCACAACATCGTCGTCGTCATGGTGCTGCAATCATCGCTTGAGACGAACTATCTAACCCTTTAGACACTCCTCGAGGCAGTGCAAATGCACGCGGCATCAAAAGAATACGCCATTGTTAGACGAAGATCGAAATCAAGCTACAAATTTGGCAAAACAATTAAGGTAGCCATCAATTGCGAGCGCGACGATCATCCACGCAGAAAGCCTGGTGCTAAGCAGAAGAGAATTGGCAGCATCAAAATTGAGTGCCCTTTTCGAGTGAACGCTCTTTACAAAGAGAGTCTAGATTTGTGGACGATGAAAGTCCGCCATGCAGAGCACAACCACAAGGAGGACGAAGTGCCGAACGCCTTTGCAACTCTGCGAAAGAAGAATAAAACGACAAATCTACTAGCTACGATTGATTCAACAATCAAAGCAAATAAGTAAGCTTTATTATCTATATAAATCATGCATTGCTAACTGCTTAATAGGTGCAACTCCGCGAGAGATTCTTACTTAGCGTCGTCTTGACGATCCCAAATGCCTCCTTATCGATCAAGATATCTACAATTTGAAGAAGAAACTTAGGAGGAACCAACTAGAAATATACACACCTACTTAGGCTCTTTTGCGAGCTCTACATCGTGATCGCTAATTTGTAAAGATTAATCTACGAAAGAAGACTAAGAAGGTGAAGAAGCTCTTCTTCGTGCATAAGAGCATGCTAGAAATACTTTGCAAGAACCCGAAGATGCTAATTATGAATTGCACATACAAAACGAACAAATACAAGATGTCACTGCTTACTATTTGCGAGGTCATCGCCTTAGACACTACCTTTATTGTTGGTTTCGCCTTTATCAAGAAAGAGAATAAGGACTACTACGATTGAGTTCTATATCACCTAAATCAATTGTATGCTAGTCTAGGACTTACTCGTCCTCGCATCATTGCCATCGATCGAGATCTAGCCTTAATGAAGGCTATCGATCATCGTTTTCTTGCATTTGCAACCATCTATAACGAAGGCACTAGGCAGGTTCTATGCCTCTAACATCTTCATTGGAATGTGGCAAAAAATTGCAAGGCTTCCTTTGCAACGAATGAGAAATGAAAGGCGTTCTTAATCGCTTGGCACATCGTTATCTATGTCTTTACATATGACGCCTTTACAGCTGCCTAGACAGAACTCGTAACTATCTACTACGAGGGTCATCGCGAAGACATCAACTATCTATGCATCACCTAATTAGAGCTCTAGAAGGATCGACTTTGCAAATATCACACCAATAAGATTAGACATTACGATACTACCACGACCTCGCGTGCGAAAGGCGTTCACCAAGTTCTAAAGAGCAATCTAAAGTTTTCTATCAACGATCTAATGACGATGATAGATCGAATCGAGGTGATGCTAATAAATCAATTGAAAAAGTATCACAAGGACCTTGTTCAAACTAAAAGAAGCACGTCGTTTGACTTCGAACATACAGTATTTCGAAACCTCATCGATCGCGTTACTTCGCATGCTATTTGAAAGATCCACGATCAATTTAAGCGATTAAAGAGTGCTACGAAGAAGAATTCTTTGCCATCATGCACGAGGGCCTTTACAAAGATCATGGGACTTTCATGTAGTCACCTAATTAAGACTAGGATAGAGGCGATCGACGACGAACTTGAACGAATTCATCTGAGCGATGTAGATATTCATTGATGATTCAAGAAGCTAGATTCAAGTATTATATTAATCGCGAACTTCGTGTCAAATCATCCTGCAATTAATGAGGCACTTGTAGAGCCATTAGGGGCGATAGAGGATGTGCTTGACATTGATCTAGATTTAGATCAACCACTTCTCTTCATCGACGACATTATTCGCCACTTGCAAGTTAGCAATCGCGTACAACGCCCATCTCCTAATTCGCCTAAGCTAGCTGCAGAGTTGATCGATGACGATGTTGATCTACTAGACGTTAATGAGCCTCGTATCGTTAAGACAAAAGGACGTCCTGCGAGGGCAAAGAATCGAAAGGGTACTATGACACGAGCGAAAAAGGCGAAGGCCAAGTCTACCAGAAGGGACCCCTTTGGCTTTGAGCACGTCGACGCAGCTATTAAAGCCTCGCGCGGTGGCAAAGGCGCAGTCGAAAGAGGTGGTGATCGCGACAAAGCTAGACAAAGAAAGCAGAAGGAGCCAGAAGTCGACATCGTTGCTGCAATTGATGCGGATATACAAGCCTTTAATGAGGATATGGATGAGATTCACGAAGACATGAGGGATATAATCACCAGGCAGACGGCAAGAACAGCGGCGAAGGAGGCGACCGCGACCTCCGCAGCCTCTGCGACCCCTGCGATCATTAAGGCAACCACCAAGAAGGTTATACAGGTCGATGACGATGACGAATTTGATGCAGACGGCGATGGTGATGCTGATTCTGATGATGATTGGATGTATGATCGAGGTGATTAAGGGGGACGAGAGAAAATCACCTGTTTATCACCTAAAACAGGTGCAATCCCGGGGGTAAATGCATGCTTTAAGAGGTCGATTTGACCTCTTAACAAGACGTTTAGATGAGCTCTATTTGGAGCTTCAATAAAGGTGTAATTAGAGGTCGAATAGAGGTCAGGGAACATGGAGAATTTGCATGCATTTGGGCCAGAAACTGGTGCTTTCTCAGGCGATATCCCAGGTCAGTAGGCGGTGTAAATGATGCGCAAACAGGTGCGCAAATAATCATTTGAT